>ENA-OPWR01002036-OPWR01002036.1-human-gut-metagenome-genome-assembly--contig:-NODE-2036-length-14459-cov-4.397945_pt1 | contig 14459 bp, 14 predicted proteins | sample MGYA00241507_ERZ502006 | MGnify/ENA primary metagenome ERZ502006 (study PRJEB25962, sample SAMEA2043041) | human gut metagenome | biome: human gut; feature: human-associated habitat; material: faeces...
CTTTTATTTTATCATGGAAAGATTTTCTATTTACACAAATTTATTTACAGACTCAGCTATCCCCCTTTTTGTGGCTTATTTTATCAAAATTTCATTGTGCTGTCAATTTAATTATATGTTAACTTCTTCATCTTCATTTCTGTTAATTTATAATTTTCATCAAGTGATTTATGAATATCTACTAGCTCTTCTCTTCCAGTTTTTAACATATCAGTTACATCTTCTAAATCCATAAATAAATCTTTGAAAGGTACTGTATCTAAATAATCTTTATACTTACTCTTTAATTCTTTCTCCATCTTAGTAATAGTATCAAAATTAGTATCTATCTTCTTAATAAAAGAATCAGTATCATCTATTCCTTTTAGTATTTCCTTCTGGAAATCTTCGCAGATAGATTGATAATTAGTATTATCAGTATAAGTATTTTCTAATACTTTCGATAGTAAGTAACTTTCTACCAAGATAAATGATAAAGAAGCCTTCTTAGGAGTCTTGCGATATAATTCCATTGCTAACATTAAATAAAAAAGCTTCTTTGCTTGATTATTATGTTTCTTAGGGATATCTATTTTACTAATTTTACTTTCCATTTCTTTACTAAAAGAATTAAATAAATCACTTTCTCTTTTTATCTCATCATTCAATTCATAGAAAAGTTTTATTTCTTTTTCCTTTTCTTCTTTAGTATCATCTACTTCTTTTAATTCTTTCTCTTTTTCTTCTAGTTTCTTAATTATATCATCTGATAAATCAATTACATTCTTTGTCGATTTATATTCTTGTTCTTTAATCTTTTTTTCCTTCATTTTATCACAACCATAAGTGATATTATACTGATATTTTAAAAAAATAGCAACCAGTTGATGAATAAATAAAGCTTGGTAAAAAGATATTGTTCTATTGGTATAGAAATAATGAAAGGTGGATTATTTTTAGTTATTTTCTTACTAACTATTTTAGCAAAGTTTGTTAAGTCTTTCTTCTCTAATAAATTAAATAATAAATGTTGATACTTCGTCATCTTTAAAGCTTTATCTTTATAAATAAAATCAGATTTATCTTTGTTATCAATCATTACTTGATTAAACCCTGTATAATAAGCACCGGGTAGAATAGTTGTAATCCTAACATCTAAGCCTTGATATAAACACTCAAGTCTTAAAGTATTTGCTAAATGGTAAAGACTTAACTTAGTATAAGTATAACTATATAAATAAGGAAGAGGAAGAAACCCTGCAAGTGAAGAAGTTATTACTATTCTCCCTTTTTTTCTAGTTTCTAAATATTTCTTTATTAATCTAACATTTCCTAAGATATTAACATTAAAAGTATCAGTTAGATAGTTACTATTTAACTCTAAAACACTACCACCCTTTCCGATAGAAGCGTTTAGATAAAGAATATCAATATCACTAGGAATAGTATAATTATCAGTCGTAAGGTCAAGAACCAAGGGAAACATTATTAACTTTTCTCTTTTTAGTTTCTCATTTAGATAGTCTTCCTCCTTCTTTGTTCTAACACCAAGATAAACAATGTGTCCTTTAAGAGAAAGACACTTTGCAACACTAAAACCCAATCCTGAAAGACCACCTGTAATTAATATTTTCATTTTTATCACCCAGTATTAACATAACCAAAAAGACTCCTATTTATTAGAAGTCTTAAATATATGAAAGGATACACCTTTCTTCTCGTTTTTAATTGTAATGTCATAATCCATAAGTAGTAATGTCTTTTTAACTATGGATAGACCTAGTCCAAACTCTCCTTTTATACCTTTCCGGAACGGAGTAAATATTCCATCAAGTAAGGAAGCTTCAATATTTGGACCATCATTGTATAAAGTTAAACGATTATTCTTGGCAGTTATCTTAATCGTCTTATCAGCATACCGTAAAAAGTTAGCTAAGAGGTTATCGATTATCGTTTCAAAGTATTCTTCCGTTCCATAGAATTTACTATTTTTATCAAAAGAAACAATAAACTTGACATCGCGTCTTCGAAATTTGAATTCACGAATTGCAGCTTCTACTATTTTTTTCATATCAACTACGGTATACTCTTTTTTCATATTATCTTTTAAATAGTCTAGTTTATTTAAATATAAAAGTGAATGTACTTTTAATTCTAGTTTATCTGTTTGTTCACTAATAACAGATAACACGGTTGAAGCATCTTCCATTTCATCATGATATGCTTCAATATATGACTTTATAACGGTGAGAGGTGTCTTAAAGTCATGTGATATATTTTGATACATTTGATTGCGGTATTCTTCCTGGTTTTTCAAAGAAACCCGCATATCTTCGATTGCCATTTCTAAAGATTTTATTTCATCTTCAACGGCAAATGATAGGGAGTGGTCATAAGTATCATCATCAATATGATCAATTTTTTGTTTTAATCTTTCGATTTTTTTAACAATGATACTGCTCCACAATATTAGTAAAAAGGCAATTATTAGGAATGTTATTAATACTACTGGTAGAATTGAATTTAGAATATCTGTCTTGGTTTTTAATATATAATTATCGTTGGTAAGAGCAATCTTTGTTACATCATCATTATGGAGTGTATAATAATAATAAACTTGATTGCGATAGACAAATCTTCCATAATCATCTTTTATATAAGATAAAATATCATTTACATTTTTAAATTTCATCAAGTCGTGTAAATTTTCACTATAGGCAGAGGTTTCACCGAACTTATAGATATAAGCAATTTCGCTATCTCCTAAGTTTTTATCGATGTCCGACTGGATAAATTCTAACGGTTCTTTTAAATAATTATAAATATTCTTCTCAGTTATGGGTACTACAACTTGGGGTAAAATTATTCCTAACATTAAGAAGGTAATAGCAAATATTACTAAGATTAATAAGAATAACTGATGGCTTAGTTTTCCTGATATTTTCATAAACTCAACCTATATCCGTAACCATAAACAGTTAATATATTTAAATCACTACATTTTTTTCTTAACCTTCTAACAAGATCGTCGACAGCTCTGTCGCTCCCAAAGTAGTCATCTCCCCATACTGACTCTAGTATTTCATCTCTTGAAAAGCTTTTATTAATATTCTTGGAAAGTAGAATTAGTAAATCAAATTCAAGAGTTGTTAATTTTATTTCTTTATCATTTTTGCTTACAACGCGTCTATCTAAATCAACCTGATAAGAGGCAATGGTTAATATATGACTTTCTTTTTGTTTGTAAGCACGTTTTATTATATTGTTAACACGTAAGACTAATTCCTTACTTGAATAAGGCTTTGTTATGTAATCATCGCTCCCTAACTCTAGGCCTAAAATTCGGTCCAAATCCTGATCTCTTGCCGAAGTAAACAAAACTGGCACATCAGGATATTTTTCACGAATTGCTTTGATTACATCATAACCATTAACATCATCTCCTAACATAATATCTAGTATCCAAACATCAACCGGATTACCAATGTAGTTGATGGCATCAGTTCCTCTTTCAAAACAAGTAACTTCATATCCTGCTTTTTCTAGATATAGTTTTACAACCGTCTGTAAATCAACTTCATCTTCTACAAAACATATTTTATACATCTTTAAATCACCACCACTAGTATATCATCTATCTATCTAATTATCACCTTCTTTTTATGATTTATCTAATTAACATTAACAGCTTCATTTTTTCTATTTATTCATCTATCACTTCCTTTCATGAGTTAAGTATATCTAATAAATTTGGTAGAAATATCTAGAAAATATGGGAAATTGTGGGAAGTATTAATATTTTTTATTATTATTGGTCATACTACTTTTAGAGGTGACTTTCTATGTATGAAAAAATTTTTAAGAAGTTAAAAGATAATGGTGACTTAGTTACGCATGAGTTTTATCTAGGAAGTAATAAGTTAAATCTTATTCATAACGAAGTATTATGTAGTAGTGACTTTGTTAATCATTTTATTTTAATGAAACTTACCGCTCTTTCAATTAATGCTAATGATGATGTTATTACTTTTCTTTATAATAATCTACCTGATAACACGGTTAAGGTTTTAACTAAGGAAAAGGAAATGCTCGACTATATCTATAAAGGGTTTGCACTTATTATTTATCAAGATAAAGCGATTGCAATTGAAGCGAAGGCATCACTTGACCGTGGTATTAATGATGCTAGTAGTGAAATTACAATTAGAGGAAGTAAAGATGCTTTTAATGAAAATTTTAATACTAACTTAGGTCTTATTAGAAGAAGATTACGAAGTGAGAACTGTTTTACAGAGTCTTTCTTTCTAGGAAAGGAGTCAAGAACCAAAACAGGTATTGTTTATATGAAAAATATCGCTTCTCTTAATACAGTTAATAAGGTTAAATCTATTCTTAAAAATATCAAGATAGATGGTGTTATCGATAGTGGAATGTTGAAAAGCTATTTAGAAGATGATAAAAACTTTCTCTTTCCAACAGTACTAATGACAGAGCGCCCTGATAGAGTAAGTCAAGCACTTCTTGAAGGAAAGGTTTGTATTGTAGTTGATAATTCCCCTTATGTTTTAATAACGCCGTCTTTCTTTATTGATTTTTTACATACACCTGATGATTATTACCAAAAAGCAATTAATGTCAGTTTTATCAGAGTAATTAGATTACTTGCTTTTATTATTTCTATTTTTACTCCTGCTATATATATTGCTCTTACTACTCATAATCAAGAAGCTCTTCCCCTATCATTCCTACTCAACTTTATGGCACAAAGACAAAGCGTCCCCTTCTCTGCTTTAACAGAAGCTTTATTTATGAGTATTTCTTTTGAAATATTACGAGAAAGTGATATTAGAAAACAATCATCAACTGGTAGTGCTGTTTCTATTCTTGGTGGTTTAATACTAGGAGATGCTGCTGTATCAGCTGGTATTATTTCACCGATTATGATTATTGTTATTTCTATTTCTGCCATTTCTGGTCTTGCTTTCTCTTCACAAGAAATGATTGCATCTCTTCGCTGGTTACGTTTTCTAATGATGTTTCTTGCTATGTTCTTTGGTATCTTCGGTATCTATATCGGATTTCTTTTCCTTCTTTCCTCTTTAGTAACTACCAAAGCCTTAAATTATCCTTACTTTGCACCTTTCTCTCCGTTAATTAAAGAAGAGCTAGGAGATACTATTATTAAGTTACGAAGTAAGAAACGTCTTAAAAGAAATCCATTACTTACTAAGAATAAGAAAAGAGGGAGCTAAATGAAAAAGATTATTATTCCAGTGTTAATTTTATTACTACTTACTGGGTACACCCCTTATGTTGAAGTTAATGATTTAGTGATTGTTGATATGTTAGGTCTTGAAAAGGTTGATGATGATTATATATTAACCGTTAATACGATCAAGGAAGAAAAAGATGACAATGCTACTAAGTCAACTTATCAAGCCGTTACTTTCAAAGGAAAAAGTCTTGGGAAAGTTTTTTTAGAAGCCAAGAAGATTGAAACAAAGAAAGCTTATTATGGACATTTGAAGTTAATGGTTTTTAAAGAAGGTTTACTTGATAAAGAGTTAATTAATTTTCTGCAAAAAGAATTTAAAGAGATGAATTATTTAATTATTGGAACAGATAGTAATATTAAAGAGTTGTTTAATAAGTATGATAGTAGTAGTAAAATCATCAAAGCAGTTAATAAGGAAAAGATTAGTAATGCTGATATTCATCTTGCTACTTTTGAAGATTATTTAAAGGATATTGTTAATAAGAAAAGAACTAGTACTTTACCAGTAGTAAGTCTTAATAATAATAACTTAGTAGTAAAAGGTTTAGAAACTTATCAAAAGAATATTCTTCTTTCTAAAGAACAAGCAAAGATTACTTATCTTTTAAATAACAAGATTACTTCTTTTCATCAAAGTATTAAATTAAATGATAAGTATTATGAAGTAGAATTTAATAATGTCAAAGTCCTTTATCAACAAGATAAGATTAATCTTTTAATGGATATTAAGTGTAGTGATACTTCTAATAAAAAGATTAAAGAGTTAAAAAAAGTGATACAAGAATTATTTAGAAAGGAAATTGATGAATTACTAACTTTTCAAAATGATAATAATATTAAGTTAGTATTACCTTCTAATGATATAAATATAATAATTGGAGCTGATAAAAATGATTAAGAATAATCAATTATATATCTTTAGTTTAGTTTTCTTTTTTACCCACTGTTTCTTTCTTTTATATGGCAATAATATTATTAAGGTAAGTGGTAATGATACTTTACTCGCTTGTTTAATAGGAGTTATTTTAGATATTATCTTATTTATATTTTCTAAGAAATTTATTTATAAAAAGATAAAACCTAGTTATCTATTAATACCTATTATAATATTTTTTACAATTATTCTTTTAAAAGATACAGCTTTATTTATAAAGAGTAACTTTTTAAGAGAATGTAATTTATTTTATCTCATACTCTTACTCATCTTAACTTCCTTATTGATTTCTAAAAGAGAATTAGATCAGATAGCACACCTTGCTTTTATCTCCTTACTTATCTTTTTTATCTTATTTTTAATTCAAGTAACAGGAACAACCCACTCTCTTGATGTTTCTTATTTAAGTAGTAATTTTAATTCTTCTAATATTATGAAAGGAGCCATACTCTTTAGCTGTTATACTTATCTTCCTTTTCTTTTATTCAGTATCTTTGCAACTGATAAAACTAAAAAAATGAGAAAAGCTTATCTTTTAGGATTTCTCTTCTCATTATTAGTTGTTATTATTAAATACTTGATGATTGGTCTAGTACCATCATTTCTACTTAGTAAGTATTATGATTATCCCTATATGTTAGTAATGAATAAGATTTCATCGTTCTTAATTTTCAATAGATTCTATGCTATTTTTAATATTTTCTTAATTCTTGATAGCACTATTGTCTTAGCTTGTTTATTTTCTTTTTTAAAAGGTTTTGTCAAAGAGTTTAAGACTAGTTTTAATTAATACAAAACTCTGCATTATACAATTTGTACATAATTTACTAGTATTTTTCTTTATTATAATAAACATTAGCAGGAAAACTATCTACTGAATACTTACTTGGTATTTTTTTCTTGTTCATTAATTTTGAATTTTTGTAAACATAAATATAATTAGTAGGACCAATACAACCATGTATTTCGCCGTTTTCATAATACCTTTCACAACTAGTTTTTTTCTTTATTGTGATACCATTCTTAGCAAGAGCACTCTCATTAGTTTCAATTATATTTTTAGGAACAACTGGTATTTTAGCATATTCAATTAAGTCCATTTCAGTTGATATTTCTTCAAAATATTTATCACTTATTGCATAAGCAAAATCAGTTTCACCAAGACTATCAAGACTACCTGGATCATAAAATACTATAATGGAGCTATTTCTAATTAAATATATTTCTCTAGTTAAGCACATTATAAATAATATTATTGGTAAAAAGATAATAATAAGAAACAAGATAAGTATGCTTTTATTTTTATTAATATCTTCTACTTTCTTTTTCTTGACAATACAAATTATAATAGCAATTAAATATAAAATTCCCCCAATAAAAGAAATAATCTCTACTAATAAAAACCCAAGGTCTGTTATTATTGAGAAATAATAACCAATAAAATTTGAACCAATTATAAACAAATATAATATATTAATTATACTGCCGATAATGATATATTTATTACGTTTTCTATCTTTGTTTTTAACTGCTAATATTATAGCTAATATTCCTAATAAGGAAATTATTACTGGTACAAAATAAATATAATTTTTAAGATTCATTTAAAATGCCTTTCTATTCTCTTAGAAAATTAAAGAAGAGTTTAAATTTTTCTTTGCTGTCACACATAGGTCAACAGAGAATTCTCTTTCTGAAAAGATAAAAAAATGGCTTGAGCAACTGAATTAAAAATACTACTACTTAGAGTATAGCTTAATCATTGCAATTTTTCATAACTGCCATTTTTATTTTCATCTGTTTAAACAATTTATCAGTTTAGTAAAAAATACTTTTTTACTTCACTAATTCACTATGACAATTCTATTTAATAAAATTTTTATCTTAATTTTTGTTGCTCATGATTTTTTAATGTTTCAGCAAATTCATCATATTTTCGTGTATATTCTGATACTATAGTCATAAAATCTGGATTCGTTGTGTTAAAATTAATTTTAATTCTACTACCATTTATATTAACGGCATCAACACCCGAAAAATTATTTTGCATCGATTTAATAGAATAATATCTTGTTACACCCATTGTTTTATGTTCTAAAAATGTATCTAAAAAATCATTTAGTATTTGTTCATATAAAACTAAACTATGATCTAGGGTTATTCCTAAATTCAAATGTTTTTCAAAGTTAGTTTCAGGCACATAAATATTTAATGTACACATATCTTGACCATCTATTTTAGCATGCCAAAAATCCATTACAGAATTTACTTTTTCTGTATCTGATAAAATTTGTGTTATATATTCTACAACTAATTTAGATTTTTCTGGTGCTAAAGCTTTCGCTTCTAATTTCTTCATATTTCATTATCCTTCTATAATATTAAAAATTCTCATATATTTTGTTTTTATTTAAAAGTCGGAGGAAAATCTAGAATCTTCCTCCTCCACCGCCTCCACCGAAGCTTCCGCCACCACCGACTGATCCACCAGAGAATCCTCCTCCTGATGAAGAGGATGAAGCAGCTATTGAACTTCTTGATGAAGAAATTGCTTGATTAACTGAATTTGAAATACTACTACTTACAGCATAACCAATATAATTAAAATCATTACCATAATAATATGGATACATATCATTAACATTTTCCATAGAAGCCATTTTTATTTTCATCTGTTTAGATAATTTATCAGCACAACCTAAAACAGTTGCATATACTAAATATTTATCCCAGAAAGGAACTTCTAATAATTCCTTTTCATCAAATCTTGAGAAATCTTCTAAGAACTTTTTATGGGCCATCCACATCTTATATTCCCTAGCACCATTTGGAGTATAGTTTTTTTGTCCTCCTATAATAAGAGCAAGAATAGGTCCGATAATAACGGCCATGGTAGCTGGGAAAAAGTCAACTTCAAAGGCTAAGCTAAGAAGTGTTACACCAATACCAAGTAAAGCTATAATGACTGCTATTATCTGAACAGTACTCATATTAGCAAAAAAAGCTTTTTGCTTACCAGCACTTATTCCTGACTTAGTAAAACTGTTATATAGATTGATAATACTTCTAGCATTTGATTCTTTAGAACAATACTTTTTGATTTTATTAAGCTCAACACTAGTACCGTCTCCTATATGATTAATAAACATTTCAATAGCAAGGTCTTCTGATTTAGTTAAATCAGTTCTTTTATCTTTATCTAAAATAAGTCTATAATCTTTCTTATCTGCATCAATCGCTTCCACTTTCAATACTTTTTTATAGATTAGATTTAATATTGTAGCAGATAGACTCTTTTCTGTTACATTTTTATTTAATAAGTACTCTAAGACTTCTGGTCCATAATTTCCTGGAAAGTCACGATAATACTCCATAGCGAAGTCTGTCTTCTTAGAGTCTCTTGTCTTCTTAATAGCAAGAATTGTTAGAATAATTACTGATACATACCAGATAATTGTTATTATCTTGATAGTATCATTTTCTTTTTTAATTTTGTCTCGTATAGAATTTGCTTCATCTGCTAATTTAGTTTGATAAGCAATAATATCTTCTTTTGCAGTCATACCACTAAGCTTAGTAGCATTTGGTACTAAATCTTTATTAAATAATAATCTGACACTTACTGCATTATAAGCTCCAACAAAGTCTGAAGTAGCAAGAGCAGTCTTATTATCTACTCTTTTCATATAACCATTCAATGGTCCATGTAACCATGCTCTAAAGTCACTATCTTCTCCTGGTAAATTAACCTGTACTTTAAAATCTTTAATATTTTCTTCATACTCATTACTAAAAATATTGAAAGCAAATTCAGCAATATCGTTATGAACTACTACTACATCAGGAATAGTATATTCAATATAAAAAGCTTCGTTTCTACTAGAAGGATTATAGATTAATAAGTTAGTTCCAATAGTAGTATCAGTCTTAGTATAAACACCACTCTCACCCTTATTAGCATAACTTACTAAGGTAAAATAATTAACGGCATCATTTAAACTATTAAAAGTTAAACCACTTCTACTGACACTAGAAACTTTTAAATCAGTAATACCACTACCATTATAAATACTACTTCCTTCTAAGTCACTTTCTACACCACTAAACTCTTTAGCAGTTCTATTTTTATAATTTATAGTTCTTCTTAAGCCATTATAACTACCAGTTAATTCAAATATTTCTTTGACTTTAATACTGCCATCTGTCTCTATATCTATATTACTATAAAACTTTTCTGTCGTCTCCACAGCTTTAACTGTACTAGGACTAAGTATAAAGAAACAAGCGATAAGAATTAATAAATATCGTTTTTTCATATGTCCTCCTAAAAAGACTTGCGTCTATAGCAAGTCCTACTCAAATGATACTTTTGGTACTTCTCTATCTTTTTCATCAACTTTGAAGAATGTTTCTTCTTTAAAATGACAAAGATTAGCAACTATATTACTAGGTATAGTTTGTACTTTGTTATTATAAGTAAGTACTGTATCATTATAAAATTGTCTCATCATACTAATCTTATCTTCAGACTCTTTTAAATCTTTTTGTAAACTTACAAAGTTTTCGTTGGCTTTTAGTTCTGGATAAGCTTCAGCTAAGGCAAATAATCTGTTTAACACTCCAGATAATTCTCCATTTGCTTTCATTTCTTCTTCCTTAGTAGAAGCATTGGCTACGGCATTTCTTGCCTTTACAACATCTTCAAAAGTACTCTTTTCGTGTTTAGCATATCCTTTTACAGTTTCTACTAAATTAGGAATAAGGTCAGCTCTTCTTTTTAGTTGAACGTCGATTTGACTCCATTGATCTTTTACTCTATTTCTTAATCCTACTAATGAATTATAAGTAATAATAAACCATAGAGCTATTAGAACGATAACGATAACAACGATTAACCATACTGGCATCTTCTTTCCCTCCTTACACTTCAAGTATATCTTAATTTTTTAAAAAGCAAAAGCTTTTTTAGTATAATATTCATCAATTTGGTAAAAATATGTCTAGGAGATGATATTTTTATGGATTTAAGTATTAGAAGTCATATTATTAATAATTTTAAGGGTGATGATTTCGATGAATTAAAGCGAGCAATTGATGAATCTATTGCAGAAAATGATGAAGAAACTTTACCTGGAATGGGTGTATTTTTAGAACTTATCTGGCAAGGTGCTGATGATAAGTTAAAACAAGAAATGTTAACAATTATTAAGGAAAAAATTAATAATTCTAACTAGTTAAATAAATATAGGTGCCAAAGACATCTATATTTATTTTTTGATAAGTTTCTTCTCAGTATTAAAATAGTTCATAATATCGATAGCATTATACAAATCTGAGTTTTCTGTAATATCTATCATCTTTTCTTTTTTATCAGTTCTATTAGATGCTAATACTTGATTAGTGAGCATAGTACCAACTAAGTAGTTATAAGTAGTTATCATCAATCCACCTTCTGATAGGAGTTTAAAAGATCTATTATCACAAGTTATGTCAGCTTTTTCTTCAGTAAATCCTTCTTTTTCAATCATATCTTCCCTAACTATTTGACCATTATTCTTATATTTGTTAACTTCTGAAAGAAGTGGAAAATAGGTCTCATAAAAATATTTACATGCTCTATTCTGATTATCTATTGTATCTGTAACAATCTCATCACTATATCCTTTAGAAACTAAAAATTTGGCTGCTATATTTTCATAATATGTGGTAGGAAAATCATAAAGAGAAATTCGTGAATTACCGTTTTTGCTAGTAATAAAGCGTATAAATTTACTTGTTAGGAAGATAAAATCTCTAGTAGTATCACTGATTTTTGTAAATTTAAATTCCCTTTCAGCATTAAAGTTGATAAGTTTTTCTTCTCGAAGCCATGAATAATCTTGTTTCCAACTATCTGGAGCATTAATATAATTTAAAAATTCCTTAAATAATCCGTCTATCTTCTCAGGTGATAATTCTTCCAATTCTTCAATGTTTGAGTCTGGTTGTTCAAGAGCTGGTATTTTTTCTTTCATGTTATCTAAGAACCAATCCAAATTATCATAGAAAAATGAATCGCTATCTTTTAAACTATAACTGCTTGCCTTTAATAAATAATTATAGGCATCATATCTAACATTATCTCTTAGCCAATAAAATAATTTAATACCATTTTCTCTTTTATCCAATAAATCAACTATCTTATCCACATCATAACTACAATACTTAGTAGCTAATAAAAAGTAAGTAAAATCAGGCGATATTTTTTTCTTCAATTTTAATAATGGTTTAGAATCATCTTTAACAGTATCTCTCAATGAAATTATATAAGTTTTTAAGAGAAAGTTTTCATCATTAATGATATTATTAGCTTCAAAAGTTTCCAACTCATCTTGTACCATTTTATTAGCTAAAGAGTAAAAATCTTTAACATCAACTTTTGTTGTTTTTTCTTCTGCTAACGAGTCGGTTAGAAAGCTGTTATTTTCTAGAAACTTTAAAACTTTTTGAACCTCATTTTCTTGTCCCTTTTCATAAGTAATAGTTATTTTATCCTTTGTGATTTGCATAATATTCTCCTATCTATGGAAATTATAATACATCATTAATTTTATTTTGCCAACCACTATTTTTTAATAAGTTTCTTCTCAGTATTAAAGTAGTTCATAATATCGATAGCATTATATGAATCTAAGTTTTCTGTAATATCTATCATCTTTTCTTTTTTATCAGTTCTATTAGATGCTAATACTTGATTAGCAAGCATCGTTCCAGTCAAATAATTATATTTTGATAAATTACCTTGACTAGTAGAAAAAAGTTTTTCTATTTTATTATCACAAGCTTTTTTATCTATATCTTCTCTACTAAGCGGTCCATTATTCTTATATTTATTAATATCTAAAAGTAAAGGAAGATATTTATTATAAACAAATAAATTACCGTTATTTCTTCTAATTATTATATCTTTAATAATATCGTCACTATAACCATTAGCAACTAAAAACTCAGCAGCAATATCTTCATAGTAGATAGAGGGAAAGTCTTTCATATGTGTTAAAGGTTCATTTTTTCTAAGAGTAATATAATGAATAAATTCATGAACAAAGGTAAGAAACATTTTAGTAGTACAATCTGATTCAACATAAATTATTCCTTTACTATTTTTATCTCTTTTATAATAAGCACCAGTTTCTACACCTTCATTATATTTAAACACAATTCGTTTTTCTTCTTTCAACATTTCATAATTGTCTCTCCACTCATCTGGAGCATTTATATAAGTCAAATATTTATTAAATAAATTATCAAATTCTTTACCTGATAACTTTTCTAATTCAAGATTTTCTCTACTTTCTCCATAATAATACTTTAACTTTTGATAGTTTTCACTCTCTTCTTGCATAACAGTTAAGAAATATTCAAAGTTATCAAAAAATACAGAATCTGATTTTTCTAAACAATTGGCACTAAAATCCAGTAGATAATTATAAGTATCATATCTAGAAGTATTTTTCAACCAAGCAAATAACTTAGTACTATTTTTCTTCTTATCTAAATGTTCAATTATCTTCTTAACATCAAGATTATAGTACTTAGCAGCAAGTAAGAAATTGATTGTGTCAGGAGTATAAAACATATCTAATTTAAATAACAGTTCAGTATCAGGAGGAAAGTCATTTAATAATAAGGATAAATGTAATATCTTTAAAAAGTCTTTATCATCAATCATTTTATCTATCTCAGAATATTTAATTACATCACTTATCATAACATCAACTAAATCATAAAAGTCTTCTACGTATATATGAATATTTGATTTTATATTTAAATTATCAGTTAAGAAAGTATTACGACGCAAAAAATCTAAACACCTTTTAACTTCTTTAATTTGATTTTCTTCATATATTATAGTTATTCCATTTTTACTTACTTGCACAACAATCACTCCCATTTACGAGCTATTATTATACAGCATTATCAGTCATTTAGGCAATATAAAAAGATAGATTAGTTAATCACTAAAATCTTAATCTATCTTTCCTTTTTAATTACTATGTAGTAGAAACAACATAGGGATTTAAAGAAGTTCCATCTCCCTTAGTTATCAGTGTATCAGCCTTTATGTTGATAACTGGACGGGCCCCGTTGGAATTCGTGACGCTACTCCAGTCAATCAGACCGCCCGAAGGATGCACGTACCAAACGAACGCAATAGAGCTGTGAGACCCAAAGCGAGACGGAGACAGCGTCCAGAAGTATTGTCCATTATATAGATAATAATTACTATTT
>ENA-OPWR01002050-OPWR01002050.1-human-gut-metagenome-genome-assembly--contig:-NODE-2050-length-14382-cov-3.703287_pt1 | contig 14382 bp, 13 predicted proteins | sample MGYA00241507_ERZ502006 | MGnify/ENA primary metagenome ERZ502006 (study PRJEB25962, sample SAMEA2043041) | human gut metagenome | biome: human gut; feature: human-associated habitat; material: faeces...
AGAAAGTTAGAATTACGCCCGGGGACAGATGAGGTGACAGTCAGAGGAGAACTGCAGGTGTTCTGTCTCTATCTGTCAGAAGAATTGAAGGCAGACTGGGTCAGCCAGGTGATTCCATATGAAGGAAAACTTCTTTGCAATGGCCTGACAGAAGGAATGTTCTATTCTGTGGAACATACGCTGGAGGATACACTGGTTGATATCCGCATGGATGAGGACGGCGAGATGCGGATCCTTGGGATTGAAGGGACATTACTGCTGCGGATGAACTTTTACGAAGAGCAGGAGATGGAGTTGTTAGAAGATATTTACTCTTTGCAAGAGCAGTGTATTCCGGAGAAACAAGAGACGGTTTTTGAAGAGCTTTTAATGCAGAACCTCTAATGATTGGAGTATTGTCTCCATCGAATCCATAACTTGTTAATAATTCACGAATTTCCATTTCAACTAAGTCTAATAATTCTTCATCATCAACCATATCACATTTGTTCATGAATACTACCATTCTAGGTACACCCACTTGGCGAGCTAGTAAGATGTGCTCTCTTGTTTGAGCCATAGGTCCATCAGTTGCAGCAATAACTAAGATTGCTCCATCCATTTGTGCTGCACCAGTAATCATGTTCTTTACATAGTCAGCATGTCCTGGACAGTCAACGTGAGCATAGTGACGTTTGTCAGTTTGATACTCAACGTGTGCAGTATTGATAGTAATACCTCTTTCTCTTTCTTCTGGTGCTTTATCAATATCAGCATAGTCTTCAAATTGAGCATAACCTTTATCCGACAATACTTTAGTGATAGCAGCAGTTAAAGTAGTTTTACCATGATCTACGTGTCCAATTGTACCAATATTAACGTGTGGTTTTGAACGATCAAATTTTTCTTTTGCCATAAATATCTTTTCCTCTCTTTCTTAAGTTACATAATCTATTTTATCAAATTTTGGAAATTAATCAATAGTATCGATTAATTTCCTCCATTTTTTTTGATAATCTCTTCTGCAATTGATTTTGGTACTTCTTCATAGTGATCCAAAGTCATTGTAAAGTTTCCACGTCCTTGTGTATTTGAACGTAAGCTTGTTGCATAACCGAACATTTCAGCTAATGGCACCATAGCATCTATTGCTAGAACGTTACCACGTGATTCTTGTCCCATTGGTTTTCCACGACGTGATGTAATATCTCCCATAACATTACCTAAATATTCATCTGGTACAATAACTTGTACTTTCATGATTGGTTCAAGTAATACTGGTTTACATTTGTTTCTTGCTTCTTTCAAAGCTAAGCTTGCTGCTATTTTGAAGGCCATTTCTGATGAGTCAACATCATGGTATGAACCATCAAATAAAGTTGCTTTTACGTCTACCATAGGGTATCCAGCTAAAACACCAGTTGTCATTGCTTCTTGTAATCCTTTATCGATAACGGAAATATATTCTCTTGGAACTACTCCTCCTACGATATTGTCTACAAATTCATATCCTTTATCAGGATTTGGTTCAAAACGAATCCAAACATGTCCATATTGTCCACGTCCACCAGATTGTTTAATGTGTTTTCCTTCACATTCAGCAGTTTGAGTAATGGTTTCACGATAAGCAACTTGAGGTGCTCCTACGGTTGCTTCAACACCAAATTCTCTTCTTAATCTATCTACTTGAATATCAAGGTGTAATTCTCCCATACCAGAAATTACAGTTTGACCTGTTTCTGGGTCAGTATGCATTCTAAATGTTGGATCTTCTTCTGCTAATTTTGTTAATGCTAATGCCATTTTATCTTGATCTGCTTTAGATTTTGGTTCTAGAGCTTGTGAGATAACTGGTTCTGGGAATTCCATACCTTTCATGATACATGGATTTTTCTCATCACATAGTGTATCAGCAGTTGTTGTATTTTTAAGTCCAACGATTGCTCCGATATCTCCAGCGAATACTTCTGAAATCTCTTCTCTGTGATTAGCGTGCATTTGTAGGATTCTTCCTACTCTTTCTTTTACATTCTTTGTTGAGTTTAATACATAAGAACCACTCTTTAATGTACCTGAATATACTCTGAAGAATGTAAGTCTTCCAACAAATGGATCTGTCATTACTTTAAATGCTAAAGCAGTGAATGGTTCAGAATCTGATGGATGTCTTAATACTTCATTTCCTTTAGAATCCATACATTCAATTGATGCAACATCTGTTGGTGCTGGTAGGTAATCTACAACAGCATCTAAAAGTAATTTTACACCCATATTTCCTAGGGCAGTTCCACACATGAATGGGAAGAATTCTGCAGATAAAACACCTTTACGAATTGCTTTCTTTAATGCATCAACAGTAACTTCACCACCATCTAGGTAAGTCATCATTAATTCTTCATCAAAGTCTGCAGCAGCTTCAATTAAGATGTTTCTATATTCTTCTGCTTTGTCTTTTAAATCTTCTGGAATTTCAATTTCTGTATAATTTTCTTCTTGTTTTCCATCAAAGTGATATGCTTTCATGGTAACTAAGTCAATTACACCATTGAATTCTGATTCTGCACCAATTGGAAGTTCAATAGCAGCAGTTTTTGCTCCTAATCTGTCACTTACGCTTTGTAAGCTTTTGTAGAAATCAGCACCCATTTTATCCATTTTGTTAGAGAAAATGATTCTTGGTACTTTATATTCATTTGCTTGTCTCCATACTGTTTCACTTTGTGGTTCAACACCAGCTTGTGAATCTAGTAATAAAACAGCTCCATCTAATACTCTTAAGCTTCTTTGTACTTCGATTGTGAAGTCTACGTGACCTGGAGTATCGATGATATTGAAACGATAGCCTTTCCAGAATGCTGTTGTTGCAGCAGAAGTAATGGTAATACCACGCTCTTGTTCTTGTTCCATCCAGTCCATTTGGGCTGCTCCATCATGAGTTTCCCCAATTTTGTGGATTTTTCCAGTATGGTATAAAATACGTTCTGTACAAGTTGTTTTACCAGCATCAATGTGAGCCATAATTCCAATGTTACGAGTATTTTGTAACGAAATTTTTCGAGCCATATTGTCTTTTCCTTTCTACCATCTATAATGAGCAAATGCTTTGTTTGCTTCTGCCATTTTGTGAGTATCTTCTTTTTTCTTAACAGATGCACCAATACCATTGGAAGCATCGATGATTTCATTTGCTAATTTTTCAGCCATTGTATGACCACTTCTTAATCTTGCATATTGTGCTAACCAACGAAATGCTAGTGCTTGTGCACGTTCTTGTTTAACTTCTACTGGTACTTGGTAGTTTGCTCCTCCTACTCTTCTAGATTTTACTTCTAGAGCAGGTTTGATATTTTCCATTGCACGTTCGAATACAACCATAGCGTCTTCGCCAGTTTTTTCTTTAATCATGTCAAATGCATCATATACAATTCTTTGTGCTGTTCCTTTTTTTCCGTCAATCATGATTTGATTGATTAATTTTGTAACAACTTTTGATTTGTATAATGAATCTGGTAATACGTCTCTTTTTACTGCACGTCTTTTACGCATTATTTCTCCTCCTTTACTTCTAATTTTCTCATTTTAATTTTATTTCTTAGGTTTCTTTGCTCCGTATTTAGAACGACCTTGCATACGATTTTGAACTCCTGCTGTATCCATTGTTCCACGAATGATGTGATAACGAACACCGATTAAGTCTTTAACACGTCCTCCACGAACTAATACAACTGAGTGTTCTTGTAGGTTGTGTCCAATTCCTGGAATATAACAAGTTACTTCCATACCATTTGATAATCTAACACGAGCATATTTTCTTAATGCTGAGTTTGGTTTCTTTGGAGTCATTGTTCCAACACGTACACAAACACCTCTTTTTTGAGGAGAGTTTTGATTTACAGTTTTATTGTTTACTGTATCTAATCTTGTTAATAATGCAGGTGATTTACTTTTTCTTCTTTTTTGTCCTTTTCCTCTTAGTCTTTGGTTAATTGTTGCCATATATTTTTGCCTCCCTTCTTTACACATATCCAGGTGTATCATTTTTTCTTTAAAAGATAAGTCTTGCCCTAAGACAACACTTAAATTTCACAAGCATGATTAATATATCACTAATTTTATCATTCGTCAACTAGTTGTTTTTATTTTTTATAAAAATACTTATAAAGAATTTAATTATTGGTAAGTATTTTTATATGTAAATTTACATATTATATTATTGACTTTAATTAAAAAGCTCATCAATAACTGAATAGTCAGTATTAATTAAATCCACTAAAACAGCAACATTAAATTTTGCAAAACATTTAGCAATTTTCTCTGGAGATTTCAAAAAAATTTGACTTCTAGTTAATATAATTTTATCAATTGGTACTATTCCATATGATTTTAGCAAATTGATATTTTTTTCAACATTTTTGTAGTTACATGCTATATTTAATGCCTCATTGTAATCTAATTCAGTCATTAGCTTTTGTTTTAAATCTTCTTCTATTTTCATTAGCATAATATTTTCAATCATTTGATGCCTCCTTTAAATTTTACTGATTTTAAGCATTCATTAATGGCGTTTACTTCATCTTGATTTAACATACTATGTAATGTTATTGCGTATAATAATACATCTTTTCTCGATATGATATTAGAATCAGAAATTAAAGTTTGATAATACCTTAATACTTTTAACCTTGAAATGATTACTCCATTAAAATTATAAATTAAATCATTTTGATCATCTTTAAATTGACTATCTAATTGTCTAATTAAGTAGTCATTTAAAACGAGTGTTGTAATTTTGTCATTTTCTCTATTACTAATAATATTATTATATATTTCTATATTATCTTTATCAATATATGTTTCTTGAGGACAGGATTGATATATTTTATATGTATCTTCTGGATTTTTTCCAAATTTATCGCTGTTATTTTTCCAGAAAAGTTCACTTAAACATTTCTTAGTTTCTCCTTTTGTTGTGCTATATCTTTTACAAAAAATTTCATCTTCACCGATACCTAATAATCTTGCTAATTTTACGCGATATAGATTTAGGTTTGGATTAACTAATTTTGTAATATTATCTTGATAATAGTCATAACAACCACATTCTATACCAATATCTATTTTAGATAAAATATCGGTTGTTCCTAAAACACTAAATGCTTTTTTTAGATTTCTATTTGGGTACTGCAAAAATATTCCATACATCTTTAATCGTTCATACACTTTTCTTTGGGTTTTAGGTGATCTGATAAAAAATACAGGACTACTTTTAAATATTTCATTAATAGGAAAATTATTTTCTTTTAAAAAGTTAATATTTCCAAGAAAGTTTGTTAATGCTCCTGAAGTTTTTTGCTCTGATGAAGGGTTTTGATATTTTTTAGAATGATTTCTAGTTTCTCTAACTGTTGGAAAGAAAATGACTGGCTGACTTTTTAATAATTCATAATAATTTATTTCGTTTTCTTCTGCAATATTAATCACTTGTTCAATTTCTTGAATAGAAGAATATAGCAATGTTTTAGTAAGAATTTCAGGTAAGTCAAATATAAAATTTAAATTTTTCTTTTGGAGAAACTCTAATAGTCCTTCCATTTTTTCATAATTTCCATAATTTAGTAATTTATTTTTCCAGTGTGCTTGTTGATTTATCATTTGCTGCTGTAATTTTGGATCAGGGATTGATGCATAATTTTTTGTCCAATTTATTCCAAACCTTTCAAATAATTTATTTAATAATTCTTCTGGAATATTGGTAGATGTTAATTGAGATTCATCCCATATTTTTTCATTATCATTTTCATCTGAAATAAAATTTTTATATTTTTTTAAAATATGGTTGTTGTTTTCGTTAATGATGTGATATATTTCCATTTTTGAACTGGCACTATACTCATCTTGAGTTAATATTTTAGAAATAAATTCTATTTCGGTTATTAGAATCAGGTCATTGTCTTCTAATTTTTGAAGTAATTTTTTATATTTTTCTAAACTTTTTTCTATAAAATCAACATTAAGAGAATCATGCTCTTTTTTTGTTGCTTCTACTTTTTGTTGAATAGATTTAAAAATTTCTTTTTGTGTTTGATCTAAACCTAATAAATTTTTTTTAACTTGTTTTAGATTGGGAGGAATTTTTGTAAAGGCAAGTAAAAATTCTATTTCCACTGGATTTAATTGGTTTTTTTCTTTTAAGTTTTTAGCAATTATTTCAACATCTTTTTCTTGTAAATCCCAAATTGTATTTTCATCTAATTCTAAAATCACTGGATTTAATGATGAAAAGAGATTGTATTTATTTATTGCTGTATTTAATGAAACAATTCTTTTTTCAATTGATTGAATAAATTGTTGATATGAATCCATTATTTTTCCCTCCCTTCTTCTAATGTATTGGATTCTTCTGTTTTTGAAATAAAGTGGCCTAATTTTATTGTTTGTCTTCTTAAATACTCTTTAATTTCTTTTTGTCTTTCTTCTTTGTCTTTTTCAGAAATTTTATTCCAATCAGTCATTAATAGTGAACAGATTTCGGCAATTCTTTCTTTATTAGAATAGGCTCTAGATAATGCTAGGGCATTTATATCTGCCTTCTTTTGTTTATCTGTTGCTCCATATCCTATTTCATAGATAAATAAAATATGAGTATTTTCATTACATTCTGGAAAAATTTCTTTCAAATTTGTCCTAAATCGACTATAGAATATTCTTGTGTCCCCATTATGGGTACTTTTTACCTGAAAAGTCTCTAAAAAATCTTTATTATAAATTCTACTTTTCACTTTATCGTCTTTGGATTGTCCTCCACTTGCCACAAAATTATCACTAACCATCATTCTTAATTTATTTAATGTTGCACTATATTTTTTTTGCTTAGAAGATATTCTTCTATCTTCTTCAATATCTGTTTCAATGATTGGAATAGCATCATCATTGTCATTAACAAATACAATGATATTATTCAGTGATGTTATTTTAGAATAAAAGGACTTTGCTTTTTCTAACATAGCATTTTGATTACTTGGTACAGAAAAGGTATAATAACTAAAAATTTTTTCTGTTTCCTTGTATTTATCATAAAGTTCATCAAATAATAAATTTAATAATTCAATAGTTTCTTCATTTTGTACTTCTGAATAATCTTTTAGGCTTTGAATGAAATCACTCTTAGATTGATTTAAAGATTTTACATATTGTGAGATTGTCATTGTAAATTCTTTATTTTCTTTCATCTTTTGAGAAATCATTTCCATTAGTTCATCTATTTTGTTACATAATTCTAACTGATCAACTAAATTTAAATTTTTTAAAACTTCAATATAATCAAAAATTTGTTCTGGTTTATGTTCTTCATTAAAGGCCTTAATTAAAATTTTTAATTCGTTAAATAACTTTTCTTTAAGTATTGGATTAGAGTTATTTTCTAAATTTTTAATAATATGGTAAGAAATATCCTTTGCAATGATACTTTTATGAAATTCAGGGGAATTAGAAATTGTTTTGTACCAAATCAAGCGTTCTTTTACTGTTTTATCATTTGAATTTCTTTTTTCAACAAATGTATTTATTTCTTCTGAAAATCCATTATATTTAGATAAAATTTCTTTTGCTTGTTGATAAAGAGCTTTTTGTTCTGGAGTAAAATAATCAAATGCTACAGATTGAGCTGGATTCTCCTCCTTAGTTTCTATAACTTCTTCAGCTTGATTAGATTTACTTTTTTCTTTTTCTATGACTTGTTGTTCAAGTTTTTGCTCTTGATTTCTTCGCTGTTGCTTGATTATCCTATTTTGTTTGATTTGTTCTAATTTGATTTTTTTATCCATTAATTTAGCATTTTGCAAGGTCATTTCATAAATCAATTCAACTTTTTCTTCTTCCAAAAGATAGGTACATTCATTTTTTAAATATTGATAAATGGCATCAAAATTACTAGAAGAAATAATTTTTTCTTTAGCAAATTCTTCTAATATATATAATAATTTTTGATATTTTAAAATATTTTTAGTTATTTTTAATTGTATTTTATTTTGTTCCTCTATCTTTTCTTGAATTTGAACTTCTAATTTTTTTATTTCGATTAGTAGTTCATTAAAAAGTATTTCAATTTTTTTGATATCATTATTAAATAATTGATTTGTATTATTTTGTTTAAAATAATTTAATAATTCAAATAATTGACTATACTCTTCTAGTGTTTTTACATTTTCTTTGTTTAGATTTTCATAAATAATAGGTAATTTTGCTGATTGTATATTATGATTTTTTTCATATTGAAAAATAAATTCTTGAATTAAATTTAATTGTTCAGAAAGTTCTTGAATTGTTTTATTATTTTCTTCTCTTTGATTTTGTTCAATACTTGTTTCAAGAACTTGTTTTATTTTTAAAGTGACTTCACTCATAAAGTTTTGCTCCTTTTTATTTCTTTTTCTTTATTTTTTTCTCTTCTAAATTTAGTTGTTTGAATAAGTAATTTTCAATTGCAGAAGGAAAAGTTACTGGTAGATTTAATATGCACTCTAATTTTGTTATTAAATCAATAGTGTTTTGAACGGTTATTTTATTATGAGTTTGAAATTTTTGGATACAACTTGATAGCATTATTATTTGTTTTTCAATTTCTTTATTTACCTCATTACTGAAATAGTTGGTCCTTTTGTATTTTTGAAATTGAATATTGATATTGTTGTATGAATTATAAATTTTTAGTGGGTTGATTTGAATATTATCATCAAATAAGTTATCGCGGATAGATTCTAGTTTTTTGTATTCATCATACATTCTTAATATTAATACATCATAGAAAAGGTCATTTCTTTCATTGAGTTTTTCAACAATATCTGTCATTGATATTTTCATTCTTATCTCTCCCTTACTACCTATTTAGAATCTTTTATTCTATTAAAATAATAACATATTTTTATGTTTTTTGCACATAAATTTTGTAAAAGTAAAAAAAGATGCAAACTTTAGTTAACGCTTTTGTGAATGACTTTAGAGTTTATTTTTTAAATCATTTAATACTTCTATAGATTTTGGAGCTATTTTCTTGTTTTCTTTTCTTAGTTTTTGATGATTGTTTTCCATACAAAGAATTATTGCTTTATCTAAATTTTCTTTGGCTAGTTTTCTTTCTTCTTCAATTTTTGGATAATTTTTTCCTGGTTCAATTTTATCTGCGATAAATACTATCTTATCTAGAGTACTCATTGGAATATCTCCTATTGTGTGAGAAAATATAGCATGAATAATCTCCTCATCTAGGTGATATTTTTCTTTTGCATAAACCGCTCCTACTATAGCATGATTTATTCTGGGCGTTGAGTTTTTATCTAGGGAGTAACCATTTCTTTTTATAATTTCTTCATTTTGTTCTTTCGTAAATTCTTTAGCAATATCATGAATTATTCCTGCTAAATAGGCTTTTTCTTCATCTACATGATAAATATGAGCTAACTCTTTTGCTGTTTCTCCTACCCTTAAACTATGTTCGTAGCGATAGTCTGATAATAATTCTTTTAAATCTTTTTTTATTCTTTTTATTTGTTCATTCATATAAAATCCTTTCTATTCTTTAACAAAATACTTAATAATTTGACTTGTACCTACTTTTTTTTCTAATGTTTTAGAATAGAAATCATCTAAAGAAAATACTTTTTTTAACTCTTCTTCTTTAGAACTTGTTGTATAAAGACTAATTAATTCTAAGGTTGTATCTAATTCACATTCTTCTGTTTTAAGCGTAATTTCTAATTCTCGCCCTCTTATTTTGCCTAATTTAATAGAAAAATTATCGCTTTTGTTGTGTTCCCAAATATCATCATTATTTACAGAAATAGTTACACTTCCAATTTCTCCTTTTAATTCTTTTTCTTCTAAATCTTTTAGAGAATGAATATCTTTCATGTCAACTTTAATGTCAATCGCACCACTAATGATGCTATCATCTACTAACTTCGGATAAAATTCTATTGTTGTCATTAAAGTGATATAACTATTTTCTCCATAAATCCTTTGCCTTAAATGTGCTTCTGCAAACTTTTCTTTAAAGTTTATATTCTTAATTTTTAGCATACTTCTCCTCCTTCTTATAACCATGGATAGTATATCATAATTTTAAAAATTAAAATACTGATTAAGAAATTTTCTCTAAAAAAAGACCCTTTTTTGGATCTAATTGACATACTTTTTAAATGTATCCATTGAAGTTGTATTTACAATTACATATCTTGGAATTTTATATTTATCTTGGCCTATTCTAACTTTACTATCCTTTAATTCTCCAGCAAAAGCCATAGTAAATCCAGCTTTTTTTAATAATTCAATAGCTCTTTCGTTATAATCATAGAAAGGATAACAAAAATAAGTGGTATTATTGAGAGATTCTCTACTTTTCTTTAAGTCTTCTAAAATAGTATTTTCATCTAAGCAGAGTATTCCTCCTCTTCCAATGTTAGATGGACAATCTCCAATTTTATGCATATTCCATGTATGGGAATGAATTTCTAGATAAGGAGAACTATAATCATTTGGACTAGCAAGACTACCGATTAAGAAAAGTGTTCCTAACATTTGATACTGATTTAGAATATTTATTGTTCTTGCTACATACCAACCATCATCAAAAGTTAATGTTACGCTTTTTTCAGGCAATTGTATTTTTCCTTCAATATAAAGTTCTAAATCTCTCATAGAAGTTGCATAAAAGTGATTTTCTTTTAAGTATTTTATGTGACTGTCAAACATAGTATCAGTAATACAAATGCTTTGTTTGCACTCGGTTTTTTCTCCATTTTCGTTATTATCACTTACAACATAGTGATAATTTAAAACAGCAATTTCGTTGGTATAATTTTTAGAAGTATTAGTAGATGAAATGATTTTCTCTACATCTTCTTTTGATACATAGACTAGAGAGTTATTAAACTCAATTCCATATTTATCATCATTTTTGATTAAAATAGGAAAAGTTCCTTCTTTTAATTCATAATAAGAATTATTACTTAAATAAAGTTTTGCCTTATTTTTTAGAATGATACTTTCATGATAAGGAATATAATTTTTATAGGTTTTATATTCTCCAGATAACGGGGATAAAGTATCTATTTTTTTAGTATCCATATATTTAATATAGTAATTGCTATCTTTTATTTTAAAGTATTCATCTTCAATTATATATTCTGGATCAAGAGATAATTCTGCTTTCCCATGAACAGTTGCTATTTTCTTATAAATATTTTTATCTTTTAGATAGAGACTACTTCCTTCTTTTAAGATAATATTATCTGCATAATTTTCTTTTATTTTTTCAATGTTATTTCTTGTTACGGGAATAATCTTTTGTTTCGCGATGACTTTTTCTTTTTCAATATTGGTATTATTTATTTGTATTACTACTAAAATAAAAAGAATAATAAAAAGGATTAAAATAATTCTCTTTTTCTTTTTTATATTATTTTTTATTTGACTATACTTCTTCATAAAATTGCTCCTTCTTATTTTAGTATGGAAAAAATAAAGAGTTTCATTCCTAGTTTTATTATACCCGAAATACCCGAAAAAAAGAAAAAAGAAAAGTCCTTGAAACTCAAGGACTTATATGTCATAATGGCGCTTAATGTAGGGCTCGAACCTACGACCTATCGGTTAACAGCCGAGTGCTCTACCGACTGAGCTAATTAAGCAGTAATCTCACATGACTTCTTAATTATATAATAGTTTTTTAGAGAAATCAAGTGATTTTTTATTATTTTTTGCATATTTTTGATTTTTATTCTAAAATTTGGTGCTTTTTTCAAAAAAATTAATCTTGATCAGTATTTTTATTTAAAAAAACTTGATAAAGTGTATCTGTTGCTTTGGCATTTAGGGTTAAGTCTCCTCTTACTCCCTTTTGATAAGCATAGTATGCCGCTGCTCCTATCATGGTTGCATTATCAGTACAATATTTTATTTCTGGATAAGAAAGGTGAATGTCATTTTCTTTTGCCATTTCTTCTAGACTTTTTCTTAATCCTTGATTGGCTGCAACACCTCCTGCTACAATTAAGTTTTTCACATTATACTCTTGTAAAGCATTTTTAGTTTTCTTAGTTAAAATAGCGACTACTCTTTTTTGAAAAGATGTACACATATCATCAATGCGGATATCATTTCCTCTTTGATGTTCATTATGAACTAAATTGACAACGGCACTTTTGATTCCACTGAAACTAAAATTAAAGCTGGCATCATCTAGAGGATATGGTAAGTTGTAAGTATCTTTTCCTAATGTTGCTTTCTTGTCAATGATTGGTCCACCCGGATAATCTAATCCTAAAATTTTAGCTACTTTATCGTAAGCTTCTCCTACTGCATCATCTAAGGTAGAACCAATTCTTTGAAAAGAATAATCTTCCTTCATATAAACTAAATCTGTGTGCCCTCCACTTACTACTAGTGCTATTAAAGGGAATGATAATCTTTCTTTTAAATTATTGGCATAGATATGTCCAGCAATATGATGAACAGGAATTAATGGCTTTCCTGTTACTAGTGCTATTGTTTTAGCACATTCAACCCCGATTAAAAGTGAACCAATTAGCCCAGGTCCATAAGTTACTCCAATAATATCAATATCATTCATGTCCATTTTAGCTTTTTCTAATAGTTCATCTAAGACAATAGTAATACTTTCAATATGACTACGACTAGCAATCTCTGGAACAACACCCCCAAATTTTTTATGAATATCAATTTGGGTAAATACAACTGTTGCTATATCAGTATTTCCATTTTTTACAATACTCATACTTGTTTCATCACAACTAGATTCAATTGATAAACAATAAATATCTTTCATTCACATCACCTGCTTTTCCATTAATATTCCATCTTCATCACCATAATAAAATTTTCTTAAAGCAACTTCTCTAAAGCCAAAATTTTTATACAGATTTCTAGCGATTTCATTGGTTACTCTTACTTCTAATGTAATATTTACAACATGATTAGTAATTGCTTCTGCAATTAAATAACTCATTAATTTTTTTCCTATTCCACATCTTCTATTTTTTTCTTCAACAAAAAAATTGTCAATTTCCATTCTATCGTAGATGAGAGAATAATCTAAATATCCTACCACGATATCTTCGTGATAAAATTCTATTCTTTTAGCGTATGGATTAGGGCTTTCTAACTCTTCTACTTCTCTAATCATGTTTATCCTCTAGAGCTTGTGGTAATTTTAAGTAATTAGGTTTTATACTAAAGTAATTTTCTTCTTGTTCATTTTGATAATAAGATATAATTTTAGAAACATCCAATTTTTGTTTTGAAGATTTTATCTCTTCATTATTGATTTCTTCATTAGAAACAATAACTGGGTGATATTTTTCTATTATTTCTAGTACTTCATCTTTGTTTGCAAAATGTTCCTTTATGATTTCTTCTTTATTTTTATCATATAATCCTAAATAATAATGATTATGTTTAGCATCGATTAACGATAAAATAGTTTCTCCTTCTTTTGATAAGGCTAACATTTTTAATGAAGATACTGCTGTTAATGGGATTTTTTTTAAATAAGCATAAGTTTTAGCAATTGTTACTCCTATTCTTACTCCTGTGAATGATCCTGGTCCTGTTACAACATAAATTTTTTCTACCATATCTGGGGTTAATGCTACATTTTTTAGTACTTCATCAATAAAAGGGACAACATAAATAGAATGTTTGTTAGGAATATTTTTGTTGATTTCACTTAATACTTTATCTTCTTTTAAGACAGCAATAGATACATCACTTGCGGAAGTATCTATAAATAAGTTTATCATAATGCATCCTCACAGACACGAACATACTTTTCTCCATGTGGCGTAATTACCATTACTCTAGAGTTTTCTCCAGTAATTTTGAAAGTAATATCTAATCTTTCTTCTGGAAGATAATCTTCAATCATTTCTGCCCATTCAATGATAGTTACACCACCTTTATCAAAATATTCTTCAATTCCTAGATTATCAATTTTTCCATTAGTACGATAAACATCTATATGATATAAAGGTAATTCTCCTACATATTCTTTAATGATGTTAAATGTTGGAGATGTTACTTCTTCAATTGCCATGGCGCTAGCAAATCCTTTGGTAAATACTGTTTTTCCACTTCCTAAATCTCCATTTAAGCAAATTACCATATTTGGAAATTTTTCAGATTCTAGATTTTGTGCGACTTCAATAGTTTCTTCATCATTTCTTGTTGTTATTTTATATGTATTATTCATTTTGTTCACCTTTCCTCTTTCTATAAATTCATTATACAAATTATTAAATAAATTGACAATAGATTTTTTTGATTAAAATACTTAACGTAAATTTTTATTTGAATGTCCGTTTTAATAAAATAACGGAATTAAGTCTAATT
>ENA-OPWR01002054-OPWR01002054.1-human-gut-metagenome-genome-assembly--contig:-NODE-2054-length-14368-cov-3.499965_pt1 | contig 14368 bp, 14 predicted proteins | sample MGYA00241507_ERZ502006 | MGnify/ENA primary metagenome ERZ502006 (study PRJEB25962, sample SAMEA2043041) | human gut metagenome | biome: human gut; feature: human-associated habitat; material: faeces...
ATTGCAGCGCGCCGCCACCCAGCGTGGTGTCGGAGCCGGGCGTTAGGATCTCGCCACCCAGTTCCCCCATACCTTACTGAAAGTTTCCGATATATGCGGCCTTACCGGCGAAATCGGCTTCCATGACACGGACACCGGCTACCTTGTCAGCTTTCCCGATGATGACGGCAAAGCCGATCAGCGGATGGCCGAGTATAAGAAGCGGCTTATCGATCTTGAAAACAATATCTGGAATCGGTAATTTGTGACCCGCCGGGGAAATTCATATAAATAAAATGGCAGCCCCTTCTGCTGAAATTGCATCAGCGGAAGGGGCTGTATTTATATTGTATTCAGTATTTCCAACGCCCTTGACAGGGGCACCACTTTCTGGCACTTGGCCTTTTGGGAATCATATCTCGCTTTCTTACCGTCCGGCATTACTGCTATGGCGTTTTCTGTCAGGACAGCAGCTTTCAATTTGGGAACATAGCGATGAACCTTCCCCTGCCGGTCAATCTTGGCATGAGACATGATAAGTTCCGCTGTTCCCAGCTTGATTTTTGCTTCTTTCGGTAGCGGTGAAAGCCACTTGTAGGTTTCACGCTCCGAGGCCATCCCCCACATAGAATACTGGTAAACTCGCCCGCCGAAGAAGCTGTCCTGCTGTTCCATATATTCAAAGTGTTCCGTCTGCTGCGTGACCATCTGCGCCACGCGGTCGGCATTAAGCTCCATCTCCGCTAAGTGGATGCACTCATGCCGTTGGTGCTCGCAATAATAGCCACAGCTGATATTGACCGCAGCTGTTTCCAGATACGGTGCGATATAAGATATGTCACTACACGAACCACCTGCTGTTTCAAATCCGAACGAGGTAACGAAGTCCTCAAACTCCGGGTTATCGCAGCGGTAAAACACAGCATCATTACTGCCCCGGCGGTCAAGCTCTACAATGTAGTTTACCTGTGGCCGCAAAGGACCTCTTGTGAATTTCTTTGCACCTACACAGCCGACTTCCTCATCCTCACAGAACAGCACATGACAGTTCGCCGTGCGCAGGATCTGCAAAATCATCCAGACACCACAGCGGTCATCGCCGCCGATTCCCTGCGGTGACATAGCTACTGCTCTGTCCTCCGAATAGCATATCTGCTCGACAGGCTGACGGTGAACCGTGTCCATGTGGGCTACCAGCAAGACAGGAATCGTTCCCTCGGCATACAGGTAGCCGGGCTTATCGGTAACGGGGTAACCCCTGCTTTTCAGCTCGGCTTTTAACCTCTTTTTCAATTCCATCTGCGGCAGACGTAGAATGGTTTCAAACGTCAATTCTTGCATGGATTCCTCCTTTATGCGGCAAGGCCGCTCATCTGGTTCGGGCAGAAGCGATTGGCACCGATGGAAAGGCAGTCTCCATGAATCGTACAGTTTCTGCATACGCCAACAACCTGCTCATAGCAGGCAGGGCATATCCCACGCTGCTCACCGGAACGAGCAATTCCGATGCGCGGCATACCGATAAACTTTTCTTTGCAAACCGCACATTCATAGCTGCACTCATTGCAATAAAAGTGCTCATCAATATAGCGCCCATATCCATGCACCGTTTTGCCGCAGCCCTTGCAGACATACATATTGCCGCACTCTGCACAGCGTATGGAACGATGGTTCTTCTGTTCTCCACCGCAGCAGACGCAGCGGGCTACGGAGCCTATCGTCATTTGGCCATAGTCGTTTTCGCCTTTCAGCAAAGATGCAACCGCGTATCCATACTTATAGTCGGGATAGTGGTTGCTGTCCGCCGCAGACTCGCAGTAAGGTTCGGTATCTTTTCCACGCTTAAGTGACCACAGGTTCGGCTTGTCAAGGCATGTTGCGATTGCCTGCTGGACGATGCTGCGATACAATGTCTTTTGGTCCTCCAAATCTGTAGGATACAATCGGGATTGCAGCAGAACATTATCCTTATAGCAGAAAATTTCTCGCGTGATGCGCGGGGCTGTATGGAAGTCCTGCGTGTACTCGTCACTGACCGTGAAGAAAATCATGCTGACAGCATCACCCATATAGGACTGGCAGCCGCCGCGGTAACCGCCGCCTTCTAAGCAATGGCAGGAACTCCAAGTGTTGTCACGGTTGGACATTTCGAGGAAATCGCAGGGGTGGATTGACAGCACTGCGGTTTTCTCGATATGCGCCGGGTTCAGAGCATCGGCCAGCCGTGCAAACAGCGCGTTGTATGGCTTTACTGTACGCATATAACGGTTGTCCGGCTCGCCCGCTTCCGCTTCCTCTTCGATTTGGTCGAGATGAAATTTCAGGCAGAGCCGATTGATAATGCGGCTCGCCTTTTGCCCTGGTGCGCACTTGATGTCGCCGTATTGCCGAATCGTGTCCAAGCGGTATTCGTTTGGTATCCGGGCATAGTCTGCGGTTGATGCGCGCAGGGCTGTTTCAAAGTTTTCGTACACCGTATCATCTGTGCAGGCCCTGCGGCCCAGTTCCAGTATGGCGGCGCGCGTTTCATCTACCGTAGCACGGTCGATCTCTCGCCGCTCCTCCACGCGGAACACGATTGCCAGTTCTTTTTCATTCCATAGCGGATGCCTACGCAGAAGCTGTAAAAGCCCCTGCTTCTGTTCGTACCATTGCGTAAGGTTTGCTGTGACGCCTTCTTCCGAAAACGGCTTTTGATACTTGTGCATGACCTCGTAAAATTGCTGTTTGAGTTCGTCCATCATTGTGATCTCGCCTTTCTTGAATTTTTATTTTTAACGCCTGGCGGCGCTAAACCAAAATAAAAAAGCGAGAACAACTTTTCTTCGCTGCCAATAGCAGCACAAAAGTCATTCTCGCTTTATGCGGGGTGCCCCCCGTGGATAAAAAATGCCCGCAATGCGCAGACCAGACGGTCAGCGGCATTGCAGGCACAAAGTACAAAAATAACAACGTGCGTCAGCGCAATTTGCTTTGCAGGACACATAAATCACTTACATTAGTATGATACCATAATTTGCGGAAAACGTCAATTTGCCGTTGAAGTTTATCCTCTTTTGTTTTCAGCCAAACAAAAGCCTCCAGTCTATGCGGCAAAACCACATAGACTGGAGGCTTTCTCAAATCAAATGTTGTCTTTCTTGGTGGGCGAGTTCTTCATCCTCACCCCCAGCCAACTTTCCAGCGTCTGCAAATCGCTGAACAGAATGTCGTAGACTTCATCACTTACCAGCGGCGTATGGGCTTCATACGCTGCGCGGCAGCGGTTCAAGCGTTCTGTTAGTTCCCGCAGCTTGGCTATGAAAGCGGCTTTCTCTTGCCATTCCTCAGTTTTCATTTGCTTTTGGGGGCACAGTGGCCGAAGTTCAGTTCATTGATCACCGACAGGATGGTTTCATCGTCATCCCAATCGGCAGAAAACGCTGTCGACGCATAGGTGCCATCCAGCATGACCATCACTCTCCCCTGCTCAATGCGCAGAGTCACATCCTTGCGCCGGGCGCAGACGATGGCGAGATTTCCTATTTGCTTCATAAGGTGAGCACTTCCTTTCTTACGCAGCTTGTAACGCCATAGGCAGCACCTTGCGGCTCCACAGGTCAACAAACTTTTTTACTTCTTCCGTAGGGTCGCTGTTGTGGTCGCCATGGATTTGCTCGATTTTACCATTGCGCACCTCCACGGTCACATACGGCTTTTTTGGTTCTTCCACGCGGCGGACAAACACGATTAGACATTTTTTCGCTGCCACTCGCTCAATATAGGTGCCGACACAGTGGTGCAAAGCCTGTCCTTCTGCGATGAGGTCATCGGTTTGCTTGGGGCAGACAATTTGCAGTTTCTTTGAAGTAAGATTGGCCTTTTCTGCCAAATTCTCATACACTTCACGAAACGCACGCTTTGTTTGCTCGTCCCTACACTTCTTAATGTATCGGCTCAACTCGTCATGGGCCTCATTGCAGTGTTTTGGGAACAGAACCTGGCTGCTTTTCATGTCATAATTCTGACCTTGACACATTTGCAGGTAGTCGCTGTAGGTCGAGATTGCCTCTTCCATCGGGGAACGATAGAGGAAAGCCCGCTTCAGCTGCATATAATCCGGCAACTGGCTGTCCATATAGCGCATGAATTTTCTTGCTGTTATATAGGCAAACCATTGCGTTGGAATCGTATGCACATGATTTTTGAGCTGCCACTGCAAAAGTTCCTGCCGGCCACGCAAATTAAGCTTTACATATTGCTGGTATGCTTTCAGTGTATCAACGCCAGCATTTAATTCACGCAGCATGGCCAAGTCTTCTTTGTTGACCCGTAAAATGCGGTGCGTGCGTTTTTGTGTGGCATCAATTTCTGCTCCCATACCGTGCCGATACACAATGTCTGAAACGATGCGCTCGAATCCAACTTTAACAAGATGCTCAATAAGTTTTGGATGGCGCCGATATACGCGCAGGTAAGTACTGACCTGCATAGCCTCCTTCGTAGGTTCATAGAACTGCCGGAGTGCGCAATACTGCCACGGTGTTCCCTGCAAGGCTCTTTTCAGTGATGGCAGGTAAACCGCCCCAGTATCATCAGCTTCATAACTGCTTGTATAGGGAGAAAATCTCGGTCGGTTTCCTCTACGCCAGTGCGTTGCGCTATCGTAACTGCTGTCATAATAGTACGCATCTGTGGCGGTGCCTTCTTGCCCTACGGCGCGGATGAACAGCCTTGCGTTCTCATAGATTTCTTTCACAGGTGTGTTGGTTTTTGACTTATACGCCCAGCGCGCTTTGAAGATCCGTATCAGCAATTCTTCATCGCTGATTTTTTGAATAACCTGGCAGGTTTCCCTGTCCTCATGGTAGGCGGCTCTTCTCCCCTGCGCTTTGGCGATTGCCTTTTGTTTGCATTGCGGGCAGACAAAGATTTTTCCGGTTTTCGGCTTTTTTATCACAGAAAACTTCTCGCAATAGGTACAAAAGACCTGCGTTTCCGGCTGGTTTCTGTCATACGAATAAAACAGATAGTGCGGCATGACATTTCGGTCAATCCAGCGTGCCAGATTTGACGGCGCAGCTGGGATCTTTTTCATTTTCTCGACTATGCCCATATCACGTTTGCAGCGGCGCTTTTTTGCCTGCTTGTTGCGAATACCATACTGATAGACCTGCAACGCCTCCAATATCGTGATGCCACTTGCACTTTGATGGATAAAGTCCGAAATCGTAACTCCATCCGTCCCTTTATAGAAAACGCAGGATTCCCTAAATTTATAGAAACTTTCATCCACAAGATTTTCCAGCATTGAATCCCGCCACTTGACGTTTCCCTCGGCATCACGCTCCAGCGTGGCAAAGGTGTCCTTGCCCTGAAACACGACCCACTTCGGCATACGGTCATTTGCTTTCAAGCGCTCACATTCATAAAAGTAAACCGCCAGCACCCTATGCCCGCCGAGCAGCTTGACGGCGGCGGTGACAAGGTATTTCACCCGTTCCGTATACAGCACACCCGCATTCAGGCCGATGTGCAACGGAACATTGGCTGCATGGCGGCAGGCTCGTTTGTCCAGTTTCATCCTGCCGCCTCCTCAGTGCCGAAGTCACCAAAGGTGAGCTGTTCTTCGTCCGCAGGTTTCGGGGTAGGCTTGGGCTCGGTCTTTTTGGACTTTTCTTTCTTGCCTTTGCTGGTTTTGGATACTTTCCCGTTGTAAGTTTTGGGGACAAACTTTTCTTCGGGTTCTGCGTCCTCCTTGGCATCGGCATCGCGGAAGTATTCCCGCGCCCACTGGTAGCAGAGTTCGTCCGGCACGTCGCCGCCGAAACCACCGCCCATAGACTTCTCATCGTTGTCTTTCATTTCCTGTTCCAGATACTCCCGCGCCTTGCGGTTGATGTAGTGGAAGCAGTTCAGCATCTTTTTCTTGGGGTTCATCACAAGCCGGGCAAAGGCGGGGTCAGCCAGACATTCGGTCTGCACGTCTTCCATAACGCAAAGTTTCATATTGCGGCGGGTCAGGCGCTCGGTATCCTGCGAAACGCGGTTCATGGATGCCTGCATCACGTCGTCATCCGACATAGCGGCAAGGCGGTCCAGTTCCTGCTGTTCCCGCAGTTTTTTATGTGCCTGCTTTGCCTCCCATTCGGCCTTACGCTTGGCTTCGGCGGCATCAAATTCAGCCTTTTTGCGGGCTTCTTCCGCGTCCTCTGCTTGCGGGTCGGCTTTTGGGGGTTCAACCGGCTCAAATTCTTCGCTGAAAGAATCTACAGTTTCACTGTCCGAGGATACCTCAAAAGCATCGTCTTCAGCATCGCGGTTCATCATATCCATTTCAGAGAGTATACCCATTGTTCTGTCCTTTCTAAAAAAGGCAGAGAGCTGCCCAACGGTAACTCTCTGCCACAACTTTTTCGCGGTTTTATGCTGCTTTTTCTTTTGCTTCTTCCTGCCGCAAAGCGAGCTGCCAGTCATCTATGCCTTTGTAGGCTGTATTCCAGACAAGACTTGTGCTTTGCAGCCCGGCTGTATGGGCAATTTGCTGTACCTTTTCGGCAGCAGATGCCACATACTCGTTCTCTAACTTGTCCATGTCGTAGGCTTCTACGACCAGCTTGGTGCCGTTCTGCGCCATGCAGCGCAGCGCGGATTCCAAACCGTTCAAGCTGTTTACCCCAGCCACAGCGACAAACGAACGTCCTGTCAGGCAGTGGGCAATATTCGCTTTGAGCAGCCCTTCGGTCACATACACGGTCTTGGCAAACGGTTCGCCCACAAAATGCAGCGGACTGCCGGAGGTCACGCCATGCGGCTTGCTTACGGACGACAGCCAGATATACTTGGCACCGCTTTTACCCGGTGGGTCATCCCTGCGGCGCAGCGGCGTGTCCAGCCGTATCTGCATACCGCAAATAAGACCATCCATACCGACAGCCGGGAGCAGGATGCCCGCCGTGCGGCTGCCGAAGTTGATCGTCCATCGCCCGGCATCATCTTGATAGAAGCCCGGCACACCCTGCAAGGTGCAGCCCTGCCGCTGCAGACGCTCGGCATAACTGCGGCACAGAAACGCAGGCGGGGTCGATTTGAACCCGAACCTTGCGATCTGCTCCTCAGTCAGCCCGCGCCGCGGTGACAGCAGATGCGCTTTGTGCGTGGGTGTCAGCGGTAGCATGGAGAGCAACAGCGAGTAGGTCTGATGGATCTCCTGCGGGGTTGCGCGGACATTTTTCTCTGGCTTTACCCCGATGCAGTCATTCACCCTTGGCCGGGGTGTGTATCGCCCCAGCGCTTCACAAATTTCGCGGTAGGCATCGGCATTGCCAGTGCAGTTATAGCGGGCATACAGTGCCAGCATTCCGCCCGCCGCGCCGCAGCGGTTGCAGCGCCAGACGTTTTTGTCTGTGTTGACGTTGAGCCGCCCGCGCTGGTCCCCACAAAAGGGGCAGTTTAAGTACAGGCTCGACGGCAGACGGCGACGGACGGTAAGCCCCAGCAGTTCTACTACATCGGCAATGACAAACGGAAACGTATCGGAAGATGAGGTCATGCAAAACGGCCTCCTTTCCGGTTATCCCGCCTGTTTCTCCTGCAAGCTGTCCCATATAATGGCGGCCGCCGCGCGGAGGATGTTGTTTTCTCCCTGATAGCCTTTCACATACCAGCGCAGGCTGGCAGGGCGGCGGTCTGCCACCTGTGCCAGCGTCCAGCCCTTGCAGGTGCTGCAGTCTACGATGACGTTCTGCGCCTGCTCGTAGGTCATCTGCCGGCGGATCTCCTCCACCGGGCTGCTTTGGGTATACGCAGCGGCGGGCGGTTCCTGTTCCAGCACAATGACATTCTGCGTCGGTTCTGGCGGGGTCTGTGCAGACTGCACGGATTCCAGCACAACCGTCTTAGGCTTTTCTACGACTTCTGCCGTGACCTGTTCGGGAACAGGCATATCGTCCGCCATGATGGCATCCAGCGGGTCAGTCTTGGCAGACTCCTGCGGGGTAGCTTTCACGGACTCCGGCTGCTTCTGCACAGGCTCTGCGACTTCCACTTTCGTCTGCACAGGCTTGGCAATCTCTGCTTTTGCTCCCACCGGCACCTCACTGCCGTATTCCTCGGATTCGCTGCCCACATCGGCAAACTGGATGCCGAAGCCCGCATTGGAGAGCGCCGTGTCCAGCGCTTCCTCCTGCGCAGCTTCCACATACAGCCCACCGGGCGTTGCGTCCAGCGTGCAGTTGGCAACGTAGCTGCTCAGCGGTTCGGCATCCTCGCGGTCACGGTAGACCTTGGCTTCAAAAATTGCCATTTTCTCGGTGATGCGCAGGGCGTTGAGCTTCAGCCGCCCCCGTGGGGCAAGCCAGCCGGAACCACAGCTTTTTGTACCGCAGGTCAAGGCGCATCACATCCTCCCCGGTTTTGCGGGAAGTTGTGCGGCGCAGGAATTTCAGCGGGTCAAAGCCGGGTACATGGTTTAAGGATGCCACAGCGGCGTTGGTGGTGTACAGCATAGGTTCTTGATTCCCTTTCATGGGTGATTTCTCCCTTCATTATTACATTCAGCCGGCCTGTTGCAGCTCCGGCAGTGCGTTTCGTTCGGTGTGGTATGCCTTGCAGTACAGGCGGATGCGCTCGCCCAGCATGGTGTTGCGCTTACTGATATCGGCGCGGTGAACCGCCATAAACAGAATCGGCTTATGTCCCACAAGGATGACTTTTTTCTTGGCGCGGGTCACGGCTGTATACAATAAATTACGATACAGCATAATTGTGTGCGCCTTGACGATGGGGATGATGACCGTTTCAAACTCGCTGCCCATGGCCTTGTGGATCGTTGTGGCATAAGCAAGGTCAACGTGCGCCAGCTGTTCCGGCGTGTAAGTCAACCTACGGTCACCGCCAAAATCCATCTGCACAAGCCGTTCGCCTTTGCTGTTCGTGGTAATCCCGGTAATAAAACCGAGGTCACCGTTGGACACTTTCTCGGTGTTCTTTGTCTGCATGACGCGGTCATGGACGCGGAATGTGCGGCTGCCGATCTTCACTTCTTCCTCGGTCGAGCAAAACGGGTTGACCCGTTCCCGAATGGCTCGGTTAAGCTGCTCGGAGGCTGCCTCGCCTTTCTCACGGAACGGCGAAAGGATCTGCACGTTCTCGATGCCGCGCTCGGCGGCTTCCTTGCAGTAAATATCTTGGATACGCCGCGCCGTCTCGATTTGCGTCGGGCTGTCCACGAACACAAAGTCGTTGCCGTAGTACAGCTTGGTGCTGCCCTCGTTGATGAACTTCGCATTGTAGGCAATCAGGCCGTCTTTCGACTGGCGGAAAATCCAGTCTAACACCGTGACAGGCACCATTCCGCTGTGGATCAGCTCGTAGAACACGTTACCGGCACCCACGCTGGGCAGCTGGTTTGGGTCACCCACAAGAACGACCCGCGTGTGCTGACCGATGCGCTTGAAAAACTGCTGTGCCAGCCACATATCTACCATAGAAAACTCGTCCACAATGACGAGGTCGGCATCCACAAAGCGAACGCGCTCACCATCGCCTACTTCTTCCCCGGTGCCGAGGCCAAGTGCGCTGTGCAGTGTGCGGGCCTCGTCCACGCCTGTGCTCTCCGCCATGCGGCGGCCGGCACGGTGGGAGCCATGAGGGCGAACTTCCCTTTCTGGTGCAGATTCTTGAACACCTCAATGATGGCCTTTAATACGGTGGTCTTGCCGGTACCGGGTGAGCCGGTAATAATCGTCAGCCCGTGCTGAAACGCCGTGCGCACTGCCTGTTCCTGCTTTTGGGAAAGCGTAATGCCCAGGCTTTCGCGCACCGCTTCCAGCGCAGATTCGATATTCTCAGCCACACTGATATTGGCAAGCCGCTCGGCAATCATGCGGGCGGTATCATCCTCCTGTCCGAACACACGCGGGCTGTACAGGTACTGCTTATAGGCGACCACTGCGCCGTGCAGAATCATCTGCTGCAGGGTTTCCTGCACTTCCTCGCCGCGGACACGCTGTTCCGGGATGGGAATGGGCGCGTTGAGCAGCAGAAGCGTTTCCTTTACCAAATCTTCCGATGGCAGAAACAGATGTCCCGATTTGCTGCGGGCATCCTCCAGCGTGTACAGCACCGCGCCCTTGATGCGCTCGGCGCTGTGCAGGCGGTTGTCCGTCTTACGGACGATGCCATCCACGCGCTTGAATCCGAAGCCGGAGATCTGGCACAGGTCATACGGGCATTTTTTGAGGATGTCCACACACGCCGGACCAAAGTTCTGATAAATTTTCAGCGCCGTGGCGGGCGTGATTTTGAACGGTCCCAAAAGGCTCATAAGGTTGCGCAGAACGCGGCTCTCGGCGTAGGATTCTTCAATGTCCTTGAGCTTGCCCTCGGTGATGCCGCGGATTTGCAGCAGCTTCTCCGGCTCGTTGTCAAGGATATTCAGGGTGTCCGGGCCGAATGTGGCGACAATATCCTCTGCCGTCTTGGGTCCGATGCCTTTGATAAGCCCGGAACCAAGATACGCCAGCAGACCGTCCGCTGTCTGCGGAACGATTTCCTGCCACTGCTCGACTTGCAGCTGATAGCCGTACTTGCTCTCCACCCATTCGCCGTCCAGTTCCAGCTCCACCGCCTTTGTTCGGGGCAGTTCGTACCCCACCGCCGTGAAGCGCAGCATACGGTCGCCGTAGTAGCGACCGCTGCAAGCCTGCGGCGGGATGCGCGGGTCATTGGTTTTGACAACGATGATGGAGAATTTGTTTGCTTCGTTGTAAAAAATCGTAGATTCGTAGGTGACACGGCAACCGGTAATACCGCTGTGTTCCTGTTCACTGTCGTGCATAGGCGCGCTCCCTTCTTTGTCAGGCGGCTTCATCCGCCGCTTTTGCCTTGATGCAGAACCGCCGCGATTCGGATGCCGTGACGTACTCGTCATAAATATCGGGGTGCAGCAGCTTCAGCTTTTGGAGATTGTCCTTCGTGATGCCGGTCCGGCTGATGGGATTGTAGCTGATGGTGTACTGTGTACCGCCGTACTCCCCCATCGCCATGCAGCTTCCATTGAGTTTGGCAACCATCTGTCCTTTCAGCCGCTGCATTTCTGTGTCCAGCGTCCTAACTCTCGTTTCCACCTGTTGCTTTTGCTCCTGTAAGCGGAGATACCGTAGCATGGTGGCAGACAGGTCGCTGTCCAGTTCAATTGCCGGGATTGTTTTGTCAGCAGCACCCAAACGGCGGCGCAGGCTTTCGAGGATCAGGCTGCCGTCCTCGGTGTAGGGTGGCGGGATGCGGGTCAGGATGTGGTTGTGCCAGAACGCGCATTCAAGATATACCATTTCCTGCTCGTATTCCCGGTCGCGGTACAGGTGGCGGATGATGACTTCGTCGTCGTTGTTTCCGTAAAGGCAGCAATAGAAGATTTCGTCAATATCCATAACAGCCATGTAGTGTCGCCCCTGCGTTTCGTAGTAGACGGGAACACATTCCTCGCCGTCCTTCCACCAGTGGTCTTTCGCGTTGTAGTTTGTGGTTTTTATTTCCAGAATCACGGTACGCCCGTCCGGCAGACGGACAAAGTAGTCTACATCTGCCAGCATGAAGGGATACTGCGGGTGTTGGAACATTTTCTTGATCTGGAAAACCTCCAACCCGGTTTCTTGGCGAAAATCCGGGCGACCAGCGGTTCCAGCAGATGCCCCATTTCCAGCGCTACCCAGTTGCCTGCATCATCGGCAGCCGAAGCAATGTTCAGCTTGTCGTCGTACAGGTCGCGGGCGGTGCGGAACGGAGAAATGCCGAGGATCGCGGCGACATCGCTGCCGCCTATTCCCTGCCTGCGGTATGCCAGCCATTCCTGCTCGGTGAGGTTTTCGGTGCTGACCAGCACCTTAGGTTCCTGCCGTATGTGTTCCGGCATCTTCAGCCCCTCCTCTCGCGCTGGCGATAGGGACGCTTCGGCCGGGAGCGCACATTGTACAGCCGATACTGCAAATTGCGCGGGATGGGTCTTGCCTTGCGCGGGCGCGTGATGCGCCGTGCGATTGCCTTGGGTCTTGCCTGTTCATTCATTTGGTGTTCCACCTTTCCTATATAGAATGTATTTCTCAAAGCCTGTCGGCTCTGAAACAAAATAAAAAGCGAGAACAATCGCAGGCAATGCCTGATGCTCACGGCAAACCGTGAACCACGATCCTTCTCGCTATGGTTGGGTGTTTTCACCCACTATAAAAAGAAAAGTGCCAACAGCGTCCGCCCGGTATGGGCAGGACAAGGCTGCTGGCACGAATTACAAACTTAAACAGCGTGTGCATAAGGCACAAAAATCATTTACAGGTGGAGTATAGCACAAGAAAGTCCGCCCTGTCAAGATGGTGAGATTTTGCATGATAAAAGCATAGTGTCCGCATTACATCCGCGCAGCTTTTGTATATACCATCGTTGTTTTTCCTATTAAAATTAGAATACAGCAAGATTTATTTCTTAAATCGATGCTGTCACGCGCGCGAAGAAAAGCTGACACCACAAAGGCAATAGGAGACATTTATTATGCGAGATTCCGAAAGTGTACCCATCCATCTTAAACTAATGCTTTCCATCAAGGAAGCGTCCGAATACAGCAATATCGGCATCAACAAAATTGATGCCATGCTCAAACAGCCCAACTGTCCTTTCGTGTTGTATGTAGGGTCAAAGAAATTGGTCAAACGCAAAGAATTTGAAGCCTACATCAGCAGCAAGCTGATTATTTAAGAGAGGTAATGCCGTTGAAAATAGGGATTTCATGTGCTATAATTTCAGTATCGCGTTGGATTCCCGCTTTGGAAAGGAGTCCACTATGGGTAAAAGCCTAAAGCGAAAAGAATGCGGAAAAGGCATACGCCAAAGAAAGGACGGGTTATATTCCGCAAGATACTATACCAAAGACGGGGAGCGGCGAGAAAAATATTTCAAGTCGCTGCCTGAAGCCAAGAATTGGCTTGCCGATACGAAATACGAATTGCGTCATCGCGTCATTACCTGCAACTCTGACATGTCCGTAGACAACTGGTTTGACTACTGGATCACGAACATCATCTGTAACCTTTCCCCGAACTGCATCCGCAACTATACGGAACGCTATAAGAGAAATGTTCAGCCACTGATTGGAACCATGTGCATGGGCGACGTAAAGCCGATGCACTGCCAGATTATTCTGAACCGCATGGAAAGTACTTACGCCGGTTCTACAATCCGTCAGACTTACATTGCTATGGGTACCATGTTCAAATCTGCTGTGATGAACGATATTATCGTCAAACATCCGATGAATGGCGTGCGCTATAACAAGCCGGTCCGTGCAGTGGACGATATTCGCTACCTTTCCGTTGAGGAACAGAAGCGCTTCCTTGCCGTAGCCAAGGATTCTCACAACTACCGGCAATATGCACTGCTGCTGGAAACCGGGCTGCGTACGGGTGAACTGATCGGTTTGACTTGGGATGCCATCAACTGGAAAAAGCGTACTCTTACCGTCAATAAAAGTTTGGAGTACCGCCACCACTTCAAGTACTGGCGTGCCGGGCCTCCCAAAACGGTGAAAAGCTACCGCACTATCCCCTTGACCGATACCGCATATCGTATTTTGAAGAGCTGCTATGATGAGCGCTTGACCCGTAAAGAGTCGCCCACGTTGCAGCAGATTCTGGAATACACAGATCGCCGTACCGGAAGGCAGATGTACTTCTGCATGCACGATTTGGTCTTTGTAAACTATCGAACCGGTGAGCCGATTAAGAACAGTTCCTATGACACCCACCTCTATAAGCTGTGCGAAAAAGCCGGCATTGCTCCCTTTGGGATGCATGCGCTGCGCCATACGTATGCTACCCGCGCGATTGAGCGCGGCATGCAGCCCAAGGTCTTGCAGCAGCTGCTGGGGCACGCCAGTATCAAGACGACGATGGACAAATACGTCCATGTTTCTGATGATTCAATGCAGAACGCCGTGCGTCTTTTTGAGGCAGCTGATAGTGAGAAAAAGGGGTAAACCTCGAAAATGGGGGTAAAATGGGGGTAAAACCCCAAATCCGGTAACAAAAAACAACGATAATAAAGGAGATATGGAGAAATATGAAATTAGGAATTGTGGGCCTTCCTAATGTAGGCAAATCCACCCTTTTTAATGCGCTGACCAGCACACAGAACGCGCAGGCGGCGAACTATCCTTTCTGCACCATTGAGCCGAACTCCGGCATTGTGCCGGTGCCCGACCCGCGGCTGGACAAGCTGGCCGAGATTTGGGAGACCGACAAAAAGACGCCTGCTATCGTGGAATTTGTCGACATTGCAGGCCTTGTCAAGGGCGCCAGCCAGGGCGCCGGCCTGGGCAACAAGTTCCTGGGCCACATCCGCGAGTGCGACGCCATCGTGCACG
>ENA-OPWR01002057-OPWR01002057.1-human-gut-metagenome-genome-assembly--contig:-NODE-2057-length-14353-cov-5.115471_pt1 | contig 14353 bp, 13 predicted proteins | sample MGYA00241507_ERZ502006 | MGnify/ENA primary metagenome ERZ502006 (study PRJEB25962, sample SAMEA2043041) | human gut metagenome | biome: human gut; feature: human-associated habitat; material: faeces...
TACTCATAGTATCACTATTTGATAATATATCTTGAATTGAATCAATATATCCTTGAATTGCTACGGCTATAGTTTGAACATCTGCTACTTTTGAACTAATTCTATCAACTACAGAATTTATTTCTTCAGCTTTAGAAGCTAGTGAAGATGCACTGCTTTCTAAGCCACCTGTCGTAGTTACCCAGGTGTCATATACATTGTAAGTACAAATACTATCACCTTCTGCAACTTGTTCGTAATGAGGTGGATTTTCTGCTGTTATTTGATTATTATAACTAGCAAATTCTGTAGCTAACTTGCTAATGCTAGCAGCCGATGTGCTTGCATTAGTTGCAGTATTTTTTAAGATATCATTAACTCCTTGAATTTCGCTTGCTGTTCCTTCTATTCCACTTACGCTTACATTTGCCATTAGTATCCTCCATTCTTATACATAAAAATATATTAAATTATGCACTTTTAGTTTGTACTTTAACTTTACTTTTAAAGCTCCTATGTGTTTGAGTATGATATGAAACCTGTTGACTTTTAACTGACTGCAACTCTGATTCAATAATTGAATTATAATTTTCTAATTCTGTAATACAACTTGCAAGTTCAGCTGTTTGATGTGCACCGCCATCTGTATTCCATACATCTCTTAAAATAGAAAGTGTGTCTCTCAAAGATGATATAGAAGCTTTAAATTGACCTGCTGCTGGTAATTCTCTTTGTGCAGCTTCTATCTCTTGTTTTGTTTTTTCCACTTGTTCCTTTGAAATTGCCATTTTATATTCCTCCCATCTATTCTAAAAAAGCAATACAAACGTATTGCTATAAATTATTGATTACCCTGATTTAAAGTATCAAGAATATTCTTATCAGCTGTATCAATTGTTTCAGCAGAAGTTGTTAAGTCATTTCTAATATTTGTTTCTACTGTATCAAATTCTTGTTTTAAATTGTTAATTCTTGTTTTAATTTCTCCAAAAATTTCATCAATTCTTTGACTTGTCAAACCGCCAGCTCTTAAACTATCGTAAGCTTCATTTACTTGATTTGTTTCGTCAGTCATATGATTATTAAATTGTGTTTTTAAGTAATCAACACCCTCTAATATAGCAGTAACTGATGCTTCTTTTCTATCCATATTATTTCCTCCTTTTAAGCTTCATCCATTTGATTTACATAAGAAATTGATGAATCTAATTCTTCAATTCTTGCATTAATATAATCAATGAATCCTTGTACGTCATTATTAATAAATGACTCTAATCTTGATTGTGCTAAAATACTACCTGCTGTAGACCAATATGATTTTAATTGTTGATTATTATACTCAATCAATTCATTTTTAATTTTAATCATACTATCCTTTGTTTCTGTTAAACGTGAAACAACTTGTTGAATTTTTTCTTGTTGAAAATATACAGAATCGTTATATGCCATAATTTTCTCCTACCTTTCTATAATTCAACTTTATCATACTTTTTTTTCCTAAGCAACTATATTGACATCTTTTTACATAAATACTAATTGTGTACCATATCTTATATCAGTTTTTTGTAAAATAACATTATTATTATACTCTTTACCAGTTATTCTATTATAAAATTTTTCTTTATTTGTCACTATATAATAACCATTAGATACATCAACTAAACCTTTAGCAAGTAAAGAAGATATTTCTCCTATTTTTTTATTAACAGGAAGAAATACTTCATACTTCTTTTCAATTAATGGTACTATTATTGTTACTAAAACTTTATCTTCCATTATTCGTCACCTTCTAATACTTTAATTCTAGTTGCTATACCATTATCAACAACATAACCAAAGTTAGGTGGTATTTGTTCATTTAATATTCTAAATGAAGTTGAAATGCTATAAAGAGTATTATTATTAATTCCTCTTCCTACATATATTCCACCATCACTTGATACAAATTGCTTAAACCAAGGCTCATAAGCAAATGTTTTTATATCTACTACTCGACCGACAAATACAATAGAAACATTTTTTAATTCACTCATCTTAGTAAAAATTGTTATTAAACTATTTTTAGTAGTAGGATCTAAACTACCGATTAGTTTTTCAACCCCAGTAATAAATACTATTAAATTGTTAGTTCTATCTTCCCTAAAGACTTCATCATTAAGAAATTTGAAAGAATCAACTGTTAAGTTATGATAGATAACATTTTCAAAAGTATTTTCATCATAAAAATCTTTTAAGTCAAGAACCATGGTTTCTACATTAACTAGACTTGTTGTCTCTTTAATTATTAAACTAGTTAATTTAGCAAGTGCTGTTATATCTTCAGAGTTAATCAAGCTGATAAGATTTTTCTTAAAGTTGTAAGTTGCAATATCAAGTGTTTCCTTTTCAATACCAACTGGAATAGTAGTTAAATCTTGAAGAGCTTGTCTAACATCACTTAGCGTTACTTTTTCTGGTAATACTGGTACTCGAGTAGCTCTTGTCTTAATTTGTTCATTTAATGCTGAAATAACTTGTTTAACATAGTCATTTAATTTATCATTTTCACAAACAGAAGCAGTTTGAAATTCATAAGGAACATCATCTAGCAAAATAACACCACGATTAGTTATATCTGCTATTAAAGGTGCTTTCTTACCAAGTAACATATTATACTCGATTGGTGCTGATAATTTTAAAGGAATAATAGTTGGGAAATTAGAACGCATACTAAGTCTTAAAGCTCTATCACTAATAGCTGTTACAACTGAATATATTCCATACTTTGCCCCATCTCTTGTTATCTTAGCAACATCTTGTTCAAAATCTTCAAAACTTTCTTTAAAGTTCTCATATCCAGATATCATAAAGACGATAGCTGGTAAAGTCTTTCCTGAATGAGAACAATAGAAATTGTAACTACCATTAAAGTCTTGGAATAATTTCTTTCTCTTTTCTATTTCTAGCATTAAAAGTTTAAGTAACTTGTCTACTTTTTCTTCCTCATTAGCAAATATTACATCACCAACTTGCGGAGCATTTTCATATATTTTTAAGGTTTCATTATCAAAATCTAACGCATAAATGTTAACTTCTTCCGTAGTATAAGTAGTTATTAAGGAATACAAGATTGTATTGGTAATAGTATTCTTTTCCGTCATACTGTAAATTACAACATTACCTTCTTGTCCTAAATTAATAGATAAGAGTCCTTGTTTTTGATTAGCTGGATCATCATATTCACCAATAACTAAAGAAACATCAAATGGTTTTCTTACAAAGTTATATTTACTTTTTAGATTATCTAAGTAAATACTACTAGCAAGTTTTGGTAACCATAATTGTTTAACAGTGATACTATTCTTTTTAGCAAGTGCGGAAAGATATTTAACAATACTAGGTAATTGTTCTCCTTCCACTTTTATATTTACTTTTGGAGTATCAATACTTTTTATACTCTTTCCTGTTTCATCAATGAATTCTATAGAATCATCTTTCTGATGATATACTTTATCAAGTGGAACATAAGGAGCTCCTGCCCAAGCTGCTTGTCCTTGAGCAAATAACTCATCATAACCTACTTGTAAATAAAATCTACCAACCTCTTTTATCATTGCTGCATCTGGTCTTTTTATTACTTCATTGGAATCATTAGCATCTTGAACTTTTAAACAAACTTTAAATCTGGAGTTAGACCAAATCTGGTCATTTACTACACCACTAGGTTTTTGGGTAGCTAGTATTAAGTGAACTCCTAAAGAACGTCCAATACGAGCTGTTGATATTAATTGATCCATAAATTCTGGTTGTTGACTTTTAAGTTCAGCAAACTCATCAGAAATAATGAATAGATGAGAAACGGCTTTATCTAGCAGTCCTTCACGATAATATTTTTGATATTTATAAATATCGATTGTTCCTTCTCCTAATTTCTCACGGGCTTCATTAAATAGTTTTTGTCTTCTTTTTAACTCACTTTCTATTGATGATAGTGCTCTATTAATATCTGCTGTTTCTAGATTGGTTATAGTTCCTGCTAAGTGTGGTAATACCATTTTTTTATCTTGACTTTCAAAAGCTCCTACTAAACCTCCACCTTTATAATCAATTAAAACAAACTGAACTTCATCAGGATGAAAGTTGATAGCCATTGATAAAATATAAGTAATTATAAACTCTGATTTACCAGAACCAGTCATACCAGCAATCAAGCCATGTGGACCTTCTTCACGTTCATGTAAATCAAGTTTGAATAAATTACCATCAGTTGATAAACCAACTGGTACTGATAAGCTATTTATAGGATTATTAACTTTCCATCTTTCAAGAGGATTTAATTGTTCAATTCTTCCTACATTATACATTTCTAAAAATCCTACTGTTTTTGGTAAATTATATTCCTCATCTTTACTTTCTAAAGGAATATTTATTAACCTTAAGGAACAATAAGATAAATCTAATTTATCAACTGGTTCAATAGTAAATGTTCTTTGAGAATCTTTTTGAATTTCACTTTCAAAGATACCTCCATTTTGCATATCATTTATGCCAATAAAAGCTTTAGTAGCAGTTGGTAGATTAGCAATAGACGGATGAAGTATTAATAAACTAAAACCTAAGTTACCATCCATTTCTAATATTTGATCAATTAAAGAGAAGTTTTTAATCATCTTGTAATCGTCAGTTATTATCATATAATAGGTAGAAAAGTTCTTATATAGTTGCTCTCTATTTTGTTTTATTTTCTCTGTTTGCGTAATTCTTGACGTCATTATTCGTTGTAAGTATTGCGTTATTTCTTTAGCATCATCAAAGTTACTAGCAAAAAATCTTGTTTCTTTGTCATTACTAAATAGATGTGGCATCATTTTAATATTTTCCCAATATTCTAGATTTGCTTCATTGGTTAAAATAACTATTTTTAAATCATAATAACTATGAAGTGCTACCATTTGTAGTAGTAATAAATCTGTATAAGGTTTTATGTATTCATATCTTCCACAAATAGCCATTATATTTTTAGTAACAAAATTTTCTACTACTGGTGCTCCATCTATATACTTATATTTTTCAGTTATAATCATCATCTTTTCTTCAAGATTATTATCATCAACTGTAAAATGTTCTGTTGGATAAGTAAAGTTAATAGATAAAGTTGTTCTTCCTAGTCCAAGTCGCATAGAAAGAAAATCATTTTGATGTAGTTCTCTTCCCCATAATGTTCTACTTTTATTAATTATCATTTGATAACATTCACTAGGGCTGATATTGTTTGATAATAATATTTGTTTTTGTTTAGTAGATATGTTTAATAATTCTTGTTCTTTTCTTACCAAATATTCATTATATTTTTTCTCTAATTTAGCTTTTTTCTTTTCTTGCATTTTCTTAGTATAATGTCTATTTATAGTTGGCCAAAGAAGAGTTCCTGCCATCATTGAAATAGAAATTGCTATTGTTGGCATTACACTCATCATATTTCCTGTACCATTTTGCATAGACATAAACGCAACTAATAACATAACAAAGGAAGTAGAAGCCATTGTTATCATTGGTCCGATAGTTAAAATAAAAGGCATTTCTTCTTGTTCATTGTTATTAGGAGGAGCATCAAGTTTAAAGTCTTCTTTTTCTACTACTTCTACAAAACGAGGAGACCTTACAAAATAATCGTTTTTGTCATATAGTGTTATCTCTTCTTCCTCTTCTGTTGTAACTACTTTTTCATTAATTTGTCGTTCTATATATTTAGCAGGTAAACTTCCATTATAAGTTACACTATCTAAAGGATTATTAAATACTAACATATTACCAAGTACAATAATTTTAAGACCCATTATAAAAATAACATCACCATGATTAAGTCTTCTCATTCCATATAAAGCTTGATTATTTATAAAAGCCTTATACTGGCTATCTAAGTCTTTTACTAACCAAGTTCTATTTTGATAAGTTATTTCAATATGATGTGGTGATACTAATTGATTGTTGCAACTAATAGCATTATCAGTAGAACTTCCTACTGTAAATTTACAGTCTCTTTCAACTGAAAGATATTTCATTGAAAGGTCATTTACTGGTGAAACATATAAAATATAGTAACCTGCTTCATCTTTTAATTGGAGTATTAAGAATAAATATTCACTAAGCTCTACTTCTCTTAAAACTTCTTTATTAGCTAATATTCTTACATTTTTATTACTATATGCTTTCCACTTTCCATTATCTTCACTTATATTTATTAGATTTATTTCATTATTATATTTGTCTTTATCTTTAACCCAATAACTACCAGATACAGTGGAAGGTAAAGTGAAACTTATTAGTTTTTCTTGATTTAGTACATAAACTAACATTTAATACCCTCCTATTCTTATTTAAGAATATCAAATTTTTTAGTTTTTATCAATATTTGCTTTCGTTTTCTTGCATTATGTGAACCTAATGCTTTACAAGTAGAAAAACAAGGTTATGGTTATGTAGTTGCCTCTGTTGGAGAACTTGGAGGAGTTGTTCCTTATACAACTTACTTTGCTAGAAATAGCTATTTAACAAAGAATAATGACTTAATTAAAGAGTTTAGAGATGCTATTCAAAAAGGACTTGATTTTGTTCATAATTCTACAGATGAAGAAGTTGCAAAAGCAATTATTAATCAATTTCCAGATACTTCTTTAAAAGATATTACTAATGTTGTTAAAAGATATCGTGAGATAGAAGCATGGCCTAAAACAACTGAATATAAAAAGGAATCTTTTGATCACTTACAAGAGATTATGGAAAATGCTAATGAACTTGGTAAGAAAGTTTCTTATGATAAGTTAAAATATGACATCAAATAATAATATTTTAGAAATAACACATCTAGAAAAGAACTATCAAGATACTATAGATGAGATTAAGGCGATTGAAGATTTTTCTTTCAAAGTAGAAAAAGGAAAATTCATCTCCATTGTTGGTCCTTCTGGTTGTGGAAAAAGTACTTTACTTTCTATTCTTGCTAAGCTTGAAGATAAATCTAGTGGAGAAATTACTTTTAACAAGGACAATATTGTTCTAGGTTATATGCTACAAAAAGATAGTTTATTTCCTTGGCTAACTATTTTAGATAATTGTCTTTTAGGGTTAGAAATTAAAGGTATTAAGACAGAAGATAATATCAGTTATGTTAATCATTTATTAGATAGTTATGGTTTGACTGAGTTTAAAGATAAATACCCTAGTAGTTTATCTGGTGGTATGAGACAAAGAGTTGCTCTCATCAGGACACTAGCGATTCATCCGGATATATTATTATTAGATGAACCATTTTCCGCACTTGATGCTATGACTAGAGTAGCTCTTGCTGATGACTTATATAAGATGATTAAAAAGGAAGGTAAAACGGTCTTGATGGTAACTCATGATATTGCAGAAGCAGTTAGTTTAAGTGATATTGTGATTGTTCTAACGAAAAGACCTGCTAAGATTAAAACTATTTATGAAATAGAGTTTGAAGATAGAAAGACACCTTTCGAAAATAGAAGTAAAAAGGAGTTTAATATCTATTATGAAAAGATATGGAGGGATTTAGATGTCCATATCTAATGAGAGAAAAGAATATCTAAAGAAGAAACAAAAAGAAAGACGAATAATTATCTTTGCACAAGTTTTAATACTTATTGTTTTTCTTATCATTTGGGAAATACTAGCACATTATAAAGTAATTAATACTTTCTTAGCTAGTAGTCCTTCACTAATTGTTAAAACTTTAAGTTCTTTAGTTGAAAGTAATGATTTATTTACACATATTAAAGTCACTTTACTGGAAACCATCATTAGTTTTTCACTAGCTTCGATTGGTGGTTTAGCAATTGCTTCTATTCTATGGTGGAATGAACGACTTGCTAAGATTGTTGATCCTTATCTTACAGTTATTAATGCTCTTCCTAAAGTAGCACTTGGTCCTTTAATTATTATTTGGGTCGGTGCTAGTACAAAATCAATTATCTTTATGGCTTTATTAATTTCTTTATTCTTATCTATTATCAATATTTATCATAGTTTTAAAGAAACTGATAAAAACTATTTAATTTTACTTAAGAGTTTAAATGCTAGTAAGAAAGATTTATTTTTCAAGGTTGTTTTACCAAGTAATTTTTCTAATGTAATTAATAATCTTAAAATTAATACAAGTATGGCTTATATTGGGGTAATTATGGGGGAATTACTTGTTTCTAAAAAGGGATTAGGTTACTTAATTATGTATGGTAGTCAAGTGTTCAATATAAATTTAGTTATTACTTCCGTATTTCTTCTAGGAGTATTCGCCTTTTTATTCTACTATATTATTTGTTTAGTAGAAAAAAAGTTCATAAAAAAATAGGAATCAACTACTGGTTTCTATTTTTATAATGGAAATAACTTATCAAAATCTAACAAAAAAGACTTAGATTTTAATTGTAATCTTAAGTCTTTTCTTATAATTAATCTAAAATATTTTTAAGAACAATCGTCTTTGTACGACTCATTTCTTTTAGAGTTGTTGAAACTCCTTCGTTTCCAATTCCTGAATGTTTCCATCCACCGAATGGCATTTCAATAGCACGATAGAAACTTGCACCGTTGATAACTGCTCCTCCTACTTCCATTTCCATAGCAGCTTTGAAAGCAGTTTTCATATCACTAGTCATAATGTTTCCACATAAACCAAATTTACTTTGATTTGCTATTTCTAGAGCTTCTTCTAATGTATCAAAAGTACAAACTGGAATTACTGGGGCAAATATTTCCATATCTTTCATAACATCCATATCTCTTGTTACATTATCAAGAATTGTTGGTTCAAAGAAAGCACCATTTCTTCTACCACCATAAACTAAAGTAGCTCCTTGTTCCATTGTTTTCTTAACTTGTTCTTCAGCATTAATAGCCGCTTTTTCATTAATTAAACAACCAATATCGGCATCTTCTTGTTGGGGCATAGCAACCTTTAATGATTGAAGAGTTTCTACTGCTCTTTTAATAAATTCATCTTTGATATCTTTTTGAACTAAGAATCTTTTACTAGCACAGCAAACTTGTCCGGTATTATAAAGACGTCCCCAAACTAACTCCTTCATAGTTAAGTCCATATCAGCATCATTCATAACGATAAAAGCATCATTTCCACCTAACTCTAACATAACGTGAGTAATATTAGAAGCAGCGTTAGCCATTACTTCAGCTCCTACTTCGGTACTTCCTGTTACACTAATTAAAGCTACTTGTGGATGTTTCGCTAAAGCGTTTCCAGTTACAGAACCACGTCCTGAAATACAGTTAATAACTCCTGCTGGAATTCCTGCTTCTACTAATAATTCACAATATCTATGAAGTGTTAATGGATTATCAGTAGCTGGTTTTACAATTACACTATTTCCCATTATTAAAGCACTAGGTACTTTTTGACCAAATAAATCACAAGGGAAATTAAATGGAATAATACAAGCAACTACACCTAATGGTTGTTGAACAGTTATTTGCATTGTTTTTTCTTGACCAACTTCACTTCCAGCTGGTATTACATTTCCATAATCATGTTTAGCTTTTTCTACATAACCATGAATAAAATGTTTTGTATTTCCAATTTCTGCTCTTGCTTCTTTAATTGGTTTTCCTGTTTCTTTTGATAATAATTGAGCTAATTCTTCATGTCTTTCTTCAACTAAATCAGCAAATTTGTATAAGATTTCTCCTCTTTCATACATTGGCATTTTAGCCCAAGCTTTTTGTGCCTTTGCTGCTTCTTTAACACAAAGGTCTACATCTTCTTCTGTAGCTAATGGAACTGTATCAATTAATTCATTAGTAGCTGGGTTAATTACATCAGCTTTTTCTCCATTACTAGCATCAACAAATTTTCCTCCGATTAAATTCTTCATTTTATCTCCTCCTCGTATTTTAGTATGAGTTAATTTTGCGTAATTATTATTCTTTTCCAAAACCTGTGAATGATAACATTAAACCACCACAACTATTGCAAGAATGTTCATCATAACCATATTCACCAAATGTAAAGATTGTAATGAATGGTACACCGTGAGCTTCTTCTACTAAGTTATCGTATACTTCATTGATTCTGTTTCCAATTCCTAATTTTCTTCCTCCACAATGAACTAATACATAACCTGCAGGGTCACAAGATAATTGACTTTTTAAATCTTTTAATGTTGCTTTTGTAGAATCGATTAATTCATCTACAGTTGCTTCTAATTGAATAATAGCTGTTTTTTCTACTACTTTGTTTCCTAAATTGATAGTGTCATCATTTGGTGTTTTTGTTCCATTATCATCTCCGAACATTGGGTGACGTACAACTGTTAAGTTTCCTAAAGGGTCTTTTACACCTAATGGTTTAGTAATTGAAGCAGCTAATAAATTTTGACCATGTAATTTTTCTACTGTAGTTCCAGTCCATTCAGCATATTTCTTAAGAGCAGAAACTCCATCGATTTTTACTAATGTACGATTATTTTTTACTTCTGTAATTAAACCAACATTATCTGATTCACGATATGCTCCTGTATATGAAGTAGCAATTTCATTATCAGTATAGAAGAATACTACTGCAACACCATCAGTAAATACTTTATCATTACAATAAATTTTCCAATTTCCTTCTACAGTATCATCAGCAGCACTTCCTCCAAACATTGGTACACGCCCGATAATATCTTGAATTCCCATTAAATAATCTTCTTCTTCTTTTGGACTTGCTACCATATAGAAATAGTCTGGTGAATAAGTAGCTCCAGCAGCTAATACTGCTTCTCTTGCTACTTTTCTTCCGATTTCTCTAGCATTTTTTCCTGCTTCGTGGCAAGCTACTCCAACAGTCATTTCTTTGTCATCAAAAGTCATCATGGCAGCGAAACCATCTTCACTTGAAATAATACCATCATTAGTCATTACCATTCCACTTGATGTACAACCAACTACTGGTACTCCTCTCATTGTAGAGCGAACTCCTTTTATAACTTCTTCAGTATCGTCTTGACAAGAAGTATAAAGTAATCCTAGTTTTGGTCTCATTCCTAGTTTTGCATTTTTAGCAGTTTCTAGTCCTTTAGTAAAACTATCTTTTTGAGTGCTATAACCTACTTTTGTTTTTAACATAAACTTCTCTCCTTCTATTCTTTATAATCTCTATGGGTTATCAAATCTTGATTTGTAAATTGTTGGTATCAATCTACTCTTCCCTATTATTGATTATAGCACACTTTTCTTTCAAAAAAAGAGTTTTCCACAAAAAAAACATATTTTCAAATATGCTTCTTTACAGATTAATACTTGATTGAGCGTTTAAATTAAAGTCTGCTCTTATGCCTTTTTTATATAGGTAATAACCAGCTGCTGCTATCATTGCGGCATTGTCGGTACAAAAACTAAGTGGTGGAATAGAATAGTTGATATTCATCTCTTCTGCTAATTTTGCTACTTCTTCTCTTAGTTTACCATTTGCAGCTACTCCACCAGCTACTATTAAGTTATTAATATTTTCGTTTTTTAAGGCTTTTTTTGTTTTGTTGATGATACTTCCAATAGCAACGTTTTGGAAAGAACAAGCTAAGTCTTGTTGATTTATTTCACGATTATTTTGTTTTTCTTTATGTGCTAAATTAATAACAGCACTTTTTAAACCACTGAATGAGAAGTTATAACTATCATCATTTAAAGGCATAGGTAATTGATAAGTTGCTTCTCCTGTATGTGCTAGTTTATCTAACTTTGGACCACCAGGATATGAAAGACCAATTACTCTTGCTACTTTGTCATAGCATTCACCAATCGCATCATCTAGGGTTCCTCCTAGTTTTTCAAAGCTTAAGTGGTCATTCATTTTTATTAATTCGGTATGTCCACCACTAACTACTAAAGCGATTAAAGGAAATTTAAACTCTTCTACTAAACTATTGGCATAGATATGCCCTGCTATATGATGAACTGGTATTAATGGTTTATTATAAACGAAACTTAAGGTTTTAGCTGCTTCTAAACCGACTAAAAGGCTACCAATTAAACCTGGTCCATAAGTAACGGCTATGGCATCTACTTCTTCTATTTTCATATTTGCTTTTTTTAAGCAGTCTTCTATCACGAAGGTTATATTTTTTACGTGTTCGCGACTTGCTATTTCAGGAACAACTCCTCCAAAGTTCTCATGAATAGAAATTTGTGTTGATGTTGATGTTGCTATTTCTTCTCTTCCATTTTTTACAATAGAGCAACTTGTTTCATCACAACTACTTTCTATTCCTAATATATAAGTATCTTTCATTATTAACACTTCCAAATCTAATTTATTTTTAGTTCCATCAGTATTCCATCTATACCATTATAATATTTTTTTCGCACTGCTTGCTTCTCAAAGTTATATTTTTGATACAGATTTATTGCTTTATAATTGTCACATTTTACTTCTAGAGTGATATTAATTATCTTTTTATTTTTTGCTTGATTTATTAAATATTGCATTAATGAAGAAGCAATATGTCTATTTTGGTAAATAGGAATCACTTCTATTTGATTGATTTCTATTCTATCATAAATTTCACTATAAAGTAATATTCCTTTTACTATATTTTCTTCTTCATAAGTTAATAATTTTAGAAAGGGGTCTTGTATAAATTCCTCTTTTTTCATTTTATAAATAAAGTTATCCACAGAAATTTGTGGATAACTATTATATTCTTTTATCATAAATTAGCTTTTTCCTCAGCTTCTGTCTTTTTTAAATATATTGGGTTAACAAGATGGGGGTTAACTCCTTCTCTACCTTTAAAGTAATTCACTATTTTTAAGATATCTGGATTATACTTAACTACATCATAAGATATCTCTATATCGTTATTAGTAATAACTGTAATTGGCTGATTATTTTTTACTTTATTTTTTAATTCTTCTAATTCTATGTGTGTGTCTTCAACAACTGAATTCATATCTTTGTCGTAAAGTGCGCCATAAACATAACCTCTTCTAGCATCAATTAACGGCATTGAGTAATTATCACTCATAGGGTTAGATAAAGCCATTGCAGTTAGACCAGATACTGGCACTATAGGAATATCTAAACTCCAAGCAATTGTTTTAGCAATAGTGACACCTATTCTAACGCCAGTGAATGAACCTGGTCCAATTACTACCATTATTTTATCTAAGTCTTGTGGTGCAATAGAGGTTTCATCAAATAGTTTTATAATCTTTGGTAAGGCTACTTTTGATAAGTCTTTTCCTAATTCTTCTTTAATTTCACATTTTATAGAATCATCAATTACTATTCCACTATAAAGGTAATTTGATGAGGTATCTACATAAAGAATTTTCATAGAACATCCTCACATAAATCTTCATAAGCTTGTCCATGCGGAGTAATAGTAATAATTCTGGTATCTTCAGCTTCATTTGATAGTTTAAATTTGATGTCTAATCTTTCTTCTGGTAAATAATCTTTTATCATGTCTGCCCATTCTATAATTGTTACTCCACCTTTATCGTAATAGTCTTCTATTCCTAAATCTTCTGCTTTACCATCAAGACGATAAACATCCATATGATATAAAGGAAGTTGACCGCTTTGATATTCTTTAATTATATTAAAAGTAGGACTAGTAACTTCTTCTTTTACTTCTAATGCAGCTGCAAAACCTTTTGTAAAGATTGTCTTACCACTACCTAAATCACCAATTAAACATATAACCATATTAGGAAAATGTTCTGATTCAATATTTTCTGCCAAAGATATAGTATCTTTTTCATTATATGATGTAACTTTATAATTCATAAATTTCCCTCTTTTCCGTCTAGTCCATTATAGCAAAGGGAAATAGAGTATTTCAAGATGTTTTAGAAAAATAAAAAAATAAAACAAAAAAATCTTGGCAACTTCCTATTTTCGCATACACTATCGTCGGCGTTAAGTGGCTTAACTTCTGTGTTCGGGATGGGAACAGGTGTACCCCACTTGCTATCGTTACCAAGAAAATATAGAGAAAATAATTCTCTGAAAACTTAGATATTGTGTTCATCAAATTAATATTTTATAGGGTTAAATCCTCGATCTATTAGTACTAGTCAGCTCAACATGTCACCATGCTTCCACATCTAGCCTATCAACCTCATCGTCTTTGAGGGATCTTACTATATAAAATATGGGAAAACTCATCTTAAAGTTGGCTTCTCGCTTAGATGCTTTCAGCGATTATCCATTCCCAACATAGCTACTCTGCACTGCAACTGGCGTTACAACAGATACACCAGAGGTTGGTCCATCCCGGTCCTCTCGTACTAAGGATAGCTCTCTTCAATTTTCCTACGCCCACAACGGATAGGGACCGAACTGTCTCACGACGTTCTGAACCCAGCTCGCGTGCCACTT
>ENA-OPWR01002062-OPWR01002062.1-human-gut-metagenome-genome-assembly--contig:-NODE-2062-length-14333-cov-2.423379_pt1 | contig 14333 bp, 11 predicted proteins | sample MGYA00241507_ERZ502006 | MGnify/ENA primary metagenome ERZ502006 (study PRJEB25962, sample SAMEA2043041) | human gut metagenome | biome: human gut; feature: human-associated habitat; material: faeces...
CTTTATCATTGAAAAAGGAAAGAATCGTTTTCCTGATCCTGATGCAGTAGCCAAAGCCATACAGAAAGCTGCCCGCAATTCTTACCGTTTACCAAAAACGGTAAATGATTCTGTCAATCAGGTGCTTTCCATCAGCACAAAGGAAAAGATCGGATTGTCTGATCTGCAAAAACTTCTGGAGGGAAAGACAACGGTATTAGCCGGACCTTCCGGTGTGGGAAAGTCAAGCACGCTCAATGAACTGTATCCGGAAGCAAAGATGGAAACCGGTTCGGTAAGTGAAAAAATCGGACGAGGACGGCATACAACGAGACATTCCGAATTGTTCTGTATCAATGCCTCCACGTACCTGTTTGATACACCGGGATTTAGTTCATTGAAGATTCCGGATATTACGAAAGAAGAATTAAAAGATTATTTTTCGGAATTTCATCCGTATGAGGGGCAATGCAGGTTTTTGGGGTGTACCCATACGCATGAACCGGATTGCAAAGTAAAAGAAGCATTGGAGAACGGGCAGATCAATTCGGTTCGTTATGAAAATTATCTTCAGATGTATGAGGAATTAAAAGAATGGGAAAAGAGAAAATACAACTAATGAAAATGGGGGAAGACTATGAATTATAAGTTATCAACTTCGATTTTGGCAGCTGATGTCGCGAGACTTGGAGAAGAACTCGACACCGTGATCAAAGCGGGAGCAGATTATATCCATATTGATATCATGGATGGAATGTTTGTAAATAATATTCAAGTACCAACTATAAATTATATTTATGGAATTGGTGGTAGAGATACAACTGTAGAAGACTTAGAAACAGTTTATGAAGATTTACTAAAGATAAAAGCAACTGGAAAAATGGAAAATCCTTATAGATATTTAGGTTTAAGGGGGGATAAATAATGGCATATAATCATAAAGAAGTTGTAGCAAATAGACCATCAAGACTTACAGCTGGACACAGAATGTGTGCAGGTTGTGGAGCACCAGCTGTTGCTAGAATGATTCTTCGTGCTGTAAAACCAGAAGATCATGTAGTTGTATCAAATGCAACAGGTTGTATGGAAGTTTCTACTTTCTTATATCCATATACAGCATGGAAAGATTCTTATATTCATACAGCATTTGAAAATGCAGCAGCTACATTATCAGGTGTAGAAGCAGCATATAAATCAATGAAATCTACTGGAAAAATTCCAGAAAATGAAGTTACAAAATTTATTGCATTTGGTGGAGATGGTGGAACTTATGATATAGGTTTACAATCACTTTCTGGTGCTATGGAAAGAGGTCATGATATGGTTTATGTATGTTACGATAATGGTGCATATATGAACACAGGTATTCAACGTTCTTCTGCAACACCTAAATTTGCAGATACAACAACTTCACCTGCTGGAACAGTTATCCCAGGTAAAGCACAAGAAAGAAAAGACTTAACAGAAATAATGGTATCACATCATTTACCATATGTTGCACAAACTCTTGCTATGACTAATTTTAAAGATTTATATGAAAAAGCAGAAAAAGCAATATATACAGAGGGACCAACATTCTTAAATGTAATGGCTCCTTGCCCAAGAGGATGGGGATACCCAACAGAAGACTTAATGCAAATTAACAAATTAGCTGCAGATACATGTTATTGGCCATTATATGAAGTTGTAGATGGTAAATATAAAATAACATATAAACCAGCTAAAAAACTTCCAGTAGAAGAATTCTTAAAACCACAAAAACGTTTTAGGCATATGTTTAAACCAGGAAATGAGTGGATGATAGAAGAATTCCAAAGAATAGTTGATAAGAGATGGAATGAATTATTACAATTAGAAGAAATGACAAATAAAGAATAAAATTTAGCAAGTCTATAAAACATTTTAAAAGAGTTAAGATTATAAAATCTTAACTCTTTTATCTTACTATTTTTATTTGCTTCTTCTTCTAAGTTTATTTATTATTTTTGCAACTACTATTAATGCAACAATTGAGATTAATAATATTTTTACAATATCTTGTCCACCTAATCCAACTGAAATTAATAACTCACATTCACCTAAATCGTCTTCACTATTTGAATCTTCAAAATTAGGATCATTTTTCATGTTTTCTGCAACAGCTTTATTAGTCTGTATTCCTACTTTATCGCCTAAATTAGTACATCTTAAAACAATCTCTAATTCTTTATACTCTCCTGGTTCGATTAATTCGCCATCTAATTTATCAGTCATTGCTACACCATCTTTTAATTGCCAATAGTCCGCATTATCTTCTGCATAGAATTCTAAGCCCTCTGGTATTTGGTCTGTAACTATTCCTGCAGTTCCTGGTATTTCTCCTGTATTTTCTATTTTAATTATATATTTTATTTTTAATTCTGTGTTTTCTAGTTCTTTTCTGTGTACTGATACTTGGAAAATATTATTTTTATTATTCTTAATATCTTGTTTATCACCATTTACATATAATTCAGAAATTGTTTTATCTGTTTTTATATTAAAATCTTGTTTATCATAATAGTATATTACTTCTGTTGTTCCACTTGCTACTGTACCTGTTGCATTTTCTGGTGTTCCTTCTAACTTATAATATTGTATATTTTTTGCTTCTGTTTCGTAATCTACTCCTACTCTATCTTCAAATTCTTCACTTGAAGCTATTTCTTGGTTTGTTTCCCTGTCTACATATTTTACAACTACTTTTCCTACATCAGATTCATTTGTTACATTTAATACAACTTTGTTTGCTAACTGCTCTTGCACAGTCTCTTGTGAAATTTGTAGAAAGCCTAAATTTATTCCTCCGTCATCATTCACTTGACAAAATGTACCAAAATATTTATCTACATTAATTTCTGCTAATTCGGTTACTACTTTATCTTGTTTTAATAACCATTCAATTTTATTTTCTGAATTCATTTTTACAAGATATAGTCCTTTTTCGATAAAAATATCATTACCAGTAGTATTATTCTCTTTAGTTATAGTAGTATTCGTTAGATAATTTTCATATTTAATATATCCCCCATCAGATGTATTTAATACAAAATCTTCTATTATATTTAATATATTCCAATTATTATCTATATTTACTAAATTAGTATATCCTGAAGAATCTTCTAACAACAGCGTATAGCCATCATCATTTTTATCTACTTTTCTAAGTTCTCCCTCTAGTACTAATTGTATTTTTCCTTCATTATTATATTTTACAATATAATCTTCATATGGATTTTCAATTTCTATATCCTTTCCATCTGCTGTATATTCGGCAGGTATAACTTGGTTTTCTATAAAATGACCTTTCATTAGATATCCTTCATTTAATTTTGTATAATCTCCTGAATATGGAATATATATTACATTTTCTATTTTTAGTGTATTTTCATCTATTATTACAATATATCTAATATCTTCTTGTAATACTATTTCTTTATTATTCACTGTATCTTTAGCATCAATTATTGTTGTATTCTTAGGTTCTACTTCAAATGCAATTTTTCCTAAATCATCAAAAGAATATATATTATCATAACCAGTAAGAACTCGCTCTACTTTCATTTGTTTATTATATATAATTAATGAATTTCCTTTTTGCAAAAGAATAGCTTGATTATCAACCGTATCTTCTGCAGGAATTTCTTTTTCGCTAGAATTATATTCGCAAATAATGTATCCACTTTCTAATATAGAACTTGGTAAATTCATACCAACTGCCATTATTTTAAATTCGCTATTATATAATACATAATTGTATCCACTCGATACTTTAATTTCTTTATTATTTACTGTATCTTCTGCTGGTATTGTTGTACTAGAAGTAAAATATCTACGTAATCTGTATATTCTGTTTTCCTTGTCATCTATCCTTGATGTAACATATTCTCCATCAGTATAGTGACTATTTAATTTAAACTCATTTAGTTTACATTCAAATTTTAATTCTTTATTTACTTTTACTATAGTTTCTGTATGATAATTTAATATCACCTCTATATCATTAATAGTATTTTCTTTTGGTACAGTATATTCATTTATTGAAAAGATTTTTAACAAATAACCATCATTTAATACATCAACTAATTCAATATAAGACTCATAGCTATTATTATTCCAAAAATCCATAGTATTGCTTGTAAGTTTTAAATTATTATCTAATTTTATATACATATAGTTTTTTAAAATTACTTCTTCTCCATTACAGGTATCATCAGTTGATATTAACGTATCTTCTTTATTATACACTTTTAGTAAATATCCATCTTCATCTACAATTATATCTTGTATTTCATCCATTCCTGAAAATATATTTAATATATCACCATTATAGTTACATTTTGCTATATATTCTTTTCCTGCTAATAATTCTTTTTCTTTTTTATCTATAGTATGTATATATTCAGTTTCTTCTGGAATTATTTTATATATAATTTCATTATCTTTTACAATATAATCTTCATAATCTGGAATTTTAACAATTACCTTTTCTATCTTTAAATCATTATTTATTTTTACAAGATAATGGCCTGATTCCAAGAAAATTTCCCTATCATCAGCAGTACTTATAGCTGGAATTTTAAAAGCATTATCATATATATTAACTTCATAAATGTTATCAGTTAAATAGTCTACAGAATTTAATGCGATCATACCTATAATTTTAAATTCACTATCATATTTTAAAGTTACACTTCCTCTTGGAATCACCAACTCTTTATTATTGGCTGTGTCTTCTGCTGGTATTTCTATTTCATCCTCTAGATAACCATTTACAACGTATTCATTATTTTCTGTTTTCTTAATATTTCCAAAGTCTATTGTACTCTTTATCCATTCTACTTTATTGTCTAAATTGTATTTTATTATTACTGGATTATAAAGATTTATCTCCACATTATTTACTGTATCTTCTGCTGGAATATTTAAATGTTCATTATTAGCTATATATACTATTACTCCAGTTTCATCTTTTTGTAATATTTTTGTATGTCCTACCGCTTCATATTCATCTAGTGAGCTTGGTCTTTCCCTATATTCCCCTACAATTTTACTCCACGATTCTTTCCATTCTTTCTTTTCTGCTTGTTTTTCTGCAATTTCTACTTCGTATGTATTTTCTTCTACTGTAGGTTTTAAATAATATCCCTCAGGAGCCTTAACCTCTACAATTTCATATTTTCCTACAGGAAGGCTTTCATTAATTTCTCCATTTTCATTTGTAGTAACAACTCTTATTTCTTCTCCATTTATATTTTCGATATTTCCTACTAACTCTCCATCATTATTTACAGCATCTTCTTTTGTTACTGTTCCGTCAGCATTTGTTATAACTTTTTTTATTGTAAATTTTGAACCTGGTAACAATTCAGCTGTCCTAGAATCTTGTTTTATAATCTGTAATGAATCTTCTTTTCCATTTGTAACAGTTAATATTTGCTTATCAATTTTATCTCTTTTTTCTTCTATTTCTACATACTTTTCTAATTTAGTATCATTAAAATGCTTTATATCTCTTCCTTCTATAATTGATTTAGGACTAGATAAACTATCTTTTGTTTTTAATTGTATATATTTTCTATTATCTAGTTCAATTACTTTATCTAAATAATATATTTCTTCTGTATTCTCTTCAATTGGTGTTTGTTCTACATACATAACTTTTCCGGATTTATCAATTTTTATTGTCGCCAAACATTGGTAACCTAAATCAATATTCTTTCCATCACAAGTATACTCTGCATTAATTGTTCCATACATAAAAGCATTAATAATATATCCATTACTAACTTCTTTATAATATTGATCATTTGGTATGTTTATTTGTGTAGCCCATTCAACTTTATCCTCACTATTAAGTTTTATAACATACATTAGTTCACTATTTAACTGGATTGGTTCGTTATTTACAGTATTTTCTGGTTGTATAGTATATTCATCATAAACATCTATAAAACTTAATGTACCAAAATCAGCTGTTATATATTCTTCCATAAGATTATTATCACTATATAATTGATCTTTAAAACTGCCTATTAGATTTACAGTATTTTCTACTTGTCCATTATTTATAGTTAAATTATATGCTCCTGCTTGTAATTCTATATCACCATCACCTTGATTTAGTATAATGTCATTATAAGTCCTTATATTAATTGTAACATTTGAATCTCTTTGCATTATATTACTTATAATCTCTGCATCTTTAAAATCTATAACCCAATTTACTTTTCCTTCCGAATTAAGTTGTATCAATATATTGCTTTCTAAATCCTGCTCTCCAAAAGTAATTTCTTTATTCCATGAAGTTTGTTCTGCCGGTATGGTATTTTCTCCGTATGCATGTCCTACTATAGTAATATCTCCTGTTTGTTTTGACACATAATAATTATCTGAAAAATACATATCTAAATCGTATATAAAACTACAAAAATCATTAACTAGCTCCCCAGATTTGTCAAAAGCAAATATTGTTTCATTAGAATATAAAATATAATATTGCTCTGTTTCATTTAAAATTTTTATATTAGTTTCACTATTGTCTCTTGGGGCATTTTCATATAAATATACAATTTCTTTAATTTTATTGTTAACGTTATACCTAAAAATATATAGTCCTGGTTTTAATTCACTTGGCTGATTATCCTCCTTATCTTCTGCCGGAACAGTATAATATGCAACTACTTCTACAAGTGCAATATATTCTTCTCCTGTTGTTTCTTTTATATCTAATGGATTTAATCTAGTTTCATCTTTTTTAAACTCTTTTTCCCATTCCTTATTTGTATAGAATAAAGAATAATCACCTTTTTTGTCTAATACAACATCATATGAATTATTTTTATTTAATTTGTATCCAGTTGGTGCTACTATTTCTGTAATTCTATATTTACCTGATGGTAAGTCTAGATTTATTTCTCCGTTTTCATTGCTTGTAATAATTCTATAAGCTGTGCCATCTATATTTTCTTCATTCCCAATCAGATTACCATAATAGTCTTTTGCATCTTCTATCACTTCATTATTATTTTCATCTGTAGTAATCTTTTTTATGGTATATTTAGCTCCACTAAGCGAAAACTTATTATCACTACCTTTGGTTACAATGCTTAATGTTGTAACTTCTACACCATTTTTTGCATATGAAATTAAGCCTAAAACTAATAATGTCACTAGAATTATCGCAAATATACTTACAATAATAAATCTAACATTCCCGAGTTGTTTTAAAGTAGGACTCTCTCTTTAGATTCCCATGCGTTTTACGTCTTCTCACTTTGTATCACTCCTTTTCTATTTGCGTACTTTCCCTATTTTCATTTTACTATTTTTACAATATTTAGTAAATATATGTTTTTTATTGTCTCCTGCCTTTCTTTACGGAATACTGTTTGATAGATTTATTAAGTTTTTATTACATTTATCTTTTAGTTAACCCTAATTTTGTTATCTTATAAATTAGATCTGTTTCTCCTGTTTAAATACATGTTTTTTATCAGTTGCTTCTACAAACCTAAACTTTTCCAACTCTGTTAACCTTGATGCTGTTGTATTACGTTCATCTATATTTGTTAATTTTTGCTTATATAGTTCAACCGAAATCTCTTTAGCAGTTTTATTCCTAAACACAAAATTTCTAAAATTTGTTCATATCTTATTTTTCTATTTGGTTTAATCTCTTTGAAGCTTTTTCTTCTAGTTAGCCACGTTATTTTCATTCATACATCTCCTTTAGTAATATTACATATCAGTTTATAGAATAAAAAAGAAGTCACATCAATAAAAATGTAACTTCCTTTTTTATATGTAAATTATATTTCTTATTCTTCCTCTGGCGCTTCTACTGGACAAACTCCTGCACAAGTACCACAAGAGATACAAGCTTCTGGATCTATTACGAATTTATCATCCCCTTGTGAAATGCATCCTACTGGACATTCTGCTGCACAAGCTCCACAACTTATACATTTATCTGTTATTTTATATGCCATATTATTCACCACCTTTCAGTATTATATTTTTACTATATTATCGCTACAGCTATCTTATACTATAGAACTTTAACTCATTATATGCTATATTAAAACATTTATTACATATCGTCTTCTACTAATATATCATTTTTTGCTAAATTTTCAAGCTCTTCTAATTCTTTTTCATTTTCTTTTTCTTCTGGGTCAATTTCCTCTGTCTCGCTTGCTTTAATTAGCTTTACATCCTCTGCTTTATATCTTTTATAATGATATCCATCATCATCTTCAAATTTTACTCTTACATTTTCTTTAAGAATTTCTACACTATCTACAGTTCCCTCTCCATCAACTGTTTCTACTATAGAACCTACTTTTGGTAACCTTCCCAATTTTTCTTCATATGCCTCTTGTTCATATTTTAAACAACACATTAATCTACCACATACTCCGGATATTTTAGATGGATTTAGTGACATGTTTTGTTCTTTAGCCATTTTTATAGAAACTGCATCAAAGTTATTTAGAAAACTACAGCAACAAAGCTCTCTTCCACAAACTCCATTGCCACCCATTCTTCTAACTTCGTCTCTTACACCAATTTGTCTAAGTTCTATTCTAGTCTTAAATATTGCAGCTAGATCTTTTACTAATTCTCTAAAGTCAATTCTACCATCTGCTGTAAAATAGAATAATATTTTTGATCTATCAAATTTATATTCTACATCTATAAGCTTCATTGGTAATTTATGTTTTGCAATCTTATCTAATGCAATCTTAAAAGCTTCTTTTTCTTTTTGCTTGTTCTCTTCATTTTGTCTTATATCTTTCTTGGTAGCAACTCTTAATACTTTTCTTAAAGGTTCTACGATTTTTTCATCAGGCATTAATTTATTAGCCATAGCTATTTTAGCAAATTCCTCACCATTTGCAGTATCAGCTATAACTGTATCCTGTAAATTTAACTTTAAGCCTGCTGGATCAAAAAAATATATTTTACCTGGCTTTTTAAATTTAATACCTACTACTTCTTTCACCATTAATCTCCTTCCACATATTCATCAATAGATAGTCTATAGACATATCATAATTACTATTTGCTCTTAACCTTTTCTTAACTTCTTCTACTGTAAAAATACAATTTGCAAATTTAAACGAATTGTTTGAATTTGATCTAATTTTGATATCTAATAAAATATTTATATAATCCAAAATATTATAAATATCATCTTTATTTTCATATATTATACTTGCTGAATTTATAAAGTTAACTAAATTTTCTTTATCTATTATATCAAATAATTTAGTTATTTGCTCATATTCTGACGATTTTTCTTTAATTAATAGTGCTTTTTTTATACTTCCACCTACAGCATCTAAAAAAGAATCATTTATATCTTCCATTTCGAACTTTTCTGTTAGCACTTTTTTTACACTGTTCTTATCTAAATTATTAAAATATAATTTCATACATCTAGATTTTATAGTATTTAAAACTTTATTTTCATTTGATGTTATAAGAATTATAACAATATACTCTGGTGGCTCTTCTAGTGTTTTTAGTAAACAGTTTTGTGCCTCTTGCGTCATAAGTTCTGCATCATTAATTAAATACACTTTATAGTTCGAATTTATCGGCTTTTCTGCGATTTTAACTTGCATATTTCTTATTTGCTCTATTTTTATTGCGCTTCCTTCTTCGTTTATCAAATTAAAATTAGCATTATTATTTGTATTAAACTCTACACATGATTTACAAATATTGCATGGTTTATTATTTTCTGAAGTACACAAAATTGCTTTTGCAAATTCTTTTGCAAGCATCTTTTTTCCTATTCCCTCTTCTCCTATAAATAAATAACTATGCAATATATTTTTTGTATTTATGTTATTTGATAAAATATTTTTTATATTCTCATGACCTGCAATATTTTCGAACAAGTCTATTCCTCCTACTCTTCTACTTTTCCAAATTCATTAAGTGGCCAAAATCTTATTAAGACTTTTCCTTCTATTCTTTCTAATGGGATACATCCAAAAGCTCTACAGTCTACACTTGAGTTTCTATTATCTCCCATTGCAAATACAGTGTTTTCTGGAACTATAATATCATAAAATATTCCCTCTGCATCATCTGTTATAATTCCTGGCTGTAAGTAATCCTCTTCTAATTCCTCTTCATTTATATATACTTTGCCATTTTTTATTTGTACATGGTCACCTGGCAATCCTATAACTCTTTTAATATAACTTGTCTTTCCAATTTCTAATACATTGTAGCTAAAATTTCCAAAAATATTTCTTTCTTCATCTTCATAAATTGCTACAGGATTAGAAATATCTGTATCTTCCTCTGTTCGGTAAGTAACCGTTGGGGCTTCGAAGGTAATTATGTCTCCCCTTTTTGGCATTTGTTTAAAAGTTCTTCCAAGTCTATTTAAAATTAATCTTTGGTTTTCTTCTAATGTAGGATACATTGATTCCTGTTTTACAACTGTTGGAGTTAAAATAAAATATTTTATTAATAAAGCTAATATAACTGCAATTACTATACAAATAATCCAGCCACCAATTTCTTTAATTATCTTTTTGTTCCTGGATATTTGGTTGTCTTCTAGCTTCTCCTTCATTTAAGTTTTCTTCCTCCTTTAGGATAAATTTGTTATTTGTCTTTGTAGGTATTCTTATTACAACTTCTGTTCCTTCATTAAGTTTACTTTTTATATCTATTGTTCCATTATTTCTATCTAATATTTCTTTTGCTATTGAAAGACCTAAGCCAGTTCCACCCATTTCTCTAGTTCTGGCTTTATCTACTCTATAAAATCTTTCGAAAATTCTTTCTAAATCTTCTTCTGGAATACCTATTCCTGTATCTATAAATTTTATGTACGCATCATTATATACAAATCCTACATAAATATTAATCGTTCCATTTTCATTTGTATATTTGATACTGTTTGATAATATATTTATTATTACTCTCTCTATTCCATCCTTTTCTGCATATACAGGTGGTACATTTGCAGTAACTAAACAATGTACTTGTAGATGTTTCTTATCTATTTCTATTTGAAGTTTCTCTTGGCATTTCTTAGCAAGCTCTCCTAAATCAAACTCTTCTTTTACTATATTTGTCTTGTTACTATCAAATCTAGAAAGAGATAATAAATCTGTTACTAATTTTGACATTCTTTTCGCCTCTGAAGATATTACACCTAAAAATTTAGTCTCTATTTCTTTATCATGGTCTGTTTCTAGCAAAGTATCTGCATAGCCCATTATTGATGTTATTGGTGTTTTTAACTCGTGTGATACATCTGCTACAAATTCTTTTCTCATATTATCTAGTTTTACATGTTCTGTTATATCTTGTATAAGAACCATAACTCCTGCTGGTCTATCTTTTTCATCTTTTAATATTTCAAACGCTAGATTTAAATATCTGTCTTTTACTTTTACTTTTTGCTCTGATGATGTCCAATCTTCTAGGTAGATTATTTTTTCCATGTTAATGTCTATATTTACATTTTTAAAAATTGTTTCAAAATCTGTATCTTCTTCCATTATAGATAATGCTCTTGTTGCAGCTGGATTTATTAATATTACCTTTCCTTCCATATTAAAAGCAATTATACCATCACTCATATGTAAAAGAATTGTTTCCATTTGCTTTTTTTGTGTAGAAATCTCTGATAAATTGGTTTGCAATTTTGTTGTCATTTCCTCGAAAGTATCTGCCAAATCGTCTATCTCATTCTTATTTTTAACATGAGCATTTTTTTCCTTTGATGTTAGCTTTTCTGCATTCTTTATTAATTTATCTATTGGCTTTACTACAGTTTTTGAAAGGAAAATTCCTACAATAATACTAATTACTCCTAATAATACTAAAGAAATCATTGATACAGTTTTTATATTATTAATTTCTTCTATTATTACATCTGTAATTTGAGCTGTGTTTAAAGCTGTATTTATTGCTTCTAATGAGTTAGTAAAAAATAAACCTAACCCTATAATTATAAACATTCCTAATATAAAAAATATTAATACTATTTTTAATTGTATATTCTTTATCATTTACTACTCCTTGTTACACTACCTTTAAGTGATTTTTTTATACTAATAAAATCGCCAGTTAAAATAGACTACATATCTGTATTTCGACCGACGATTTTTACTCATTTGCATTGTGACTTTTTAACACAATTTATTGGATTTGCCCTAATCATAACTTACCTAATATTTTGATAGTGGCTTAATTTATATTTATTTATCACCTGTAGCTATATAATAACCTACTCCTCTTTTAGTTATTAATATTTTTGGATTTGATGTGTCTTCTTCTATCTTTTCTCTTATTCTTCTTACAGTAACATCTACAGTTCTAATATCACCATAATATTCATATCCCCATACTTTTTCTAGTAGAGTTTCTCTTGTTACAACTTGACCTAATTGATTTGCTAAATATTTTAATACCTCAAATTCTCTTAATGTTAAATCTATAACTTTATTCTTAACTCTTGTTTCGAATTTATCAACATCTAATTGTAAATCTCCTACAATTATTTTATTAGTATTTGCCTCTATCTTTCCGTCTTCGTAGCTTCCTTTTCCTTTTCTTAAGTTAGCTTTTATTCTTGCCATTAACTCTCTTATACTAAAAGGTTTTGTTATATAATCATCTGCTCCTAATTCCAATCCTAATATTTTATCTATTTCTTCGCCTTTTGCACTAAGCATTATAATTGGAACATTTAAAGTATGTCTTATTCTTTTGCAAACAGATAATCCGTCCATTTTAGGAATCATAATATCTAATAATATTAAGTCAGGTGTATTATTTAAAGCAATATCTACTGCTTTTTCCCCATCTGTTGCCTCTAAGGTATTATATCCTTCTTTTTCCAAATTATATACTAGCATATCAATTATTGGTTGTTCATCATCCACAATTAATATTGTTTTTTTATCAGTACTTGTTTCGCCTTCCACAAATGTTCCACCTTTCCTATAAAATTCCATACATAATTTATATCACAATCTTAAAATTTGTACAAGTATTTAAGTAATTTTTTTCTATAATAAGCTTGCGGCTCCAATAATTCCGGCATCATTGCCTAAACTAGCAAGAACTATATTTATTTCTTTTCTTGAATTAAATAATAGACCTTTTTCTTGAATTGCTTTTTTTAACCTTGGAATAATTAAATCCCCAATATAAACAAAACTTCCACCTATACATATAATTTCTGGTTCAAATATATTTATTAAATTTGCTATTCCTATTGCCAAATATTGTACATATTCTTCTATAAGTGGCTTTATTCTTAAATCATCTATATGTTTTCTTATTTCATTTACAATGTTTGCCCCTGTCTCGTTCTCGTTTAATTCTAATGTTTCTGCTACTTCTCTTTTTAAAACTTTCATAGAGCAATATGTTTCGAAACAGCCTTTACTTCCACATTTACATTCTCTACCATCTTTTTGTATTATCATATGTCCAAATTCCATTCCAGATTTATATCTAGGTTCTACTAATTTATTATTTATGAACGCTGCTCCACCTATTCCTGTTCCTAAACATAAATATATATTATCCTGTGCCGGTTTCGTGCTTCCATACATACTTTCTGCAATACCTGCACATTTAGCATCATTTTTTATTTTTACTTCTAAGCCAAATTCTTTATTTAAAATTTTTGCTATATCTAGTTTTTCTACACCTAAATTTACAACATTATATATACAATTATTTTCTATAGTTCCTGGTGATGCAATTCCTATATATCCAAGTTCTTTAGTCTCTATGTCTTGTTCTTTTAAAATCACTTTAATAAAATTTGTAATTGTATTTATAATCATTTTCTCTATGTTTTTCTTGTCTTTTTCTGTAATATCTACTTCTTTTTTATTTATTATTTTGCCACTTGAACCTACTAGTCCTACTCCTATATGACTTCCTCCTATATCTATTCCTATATTCATACTTCCACTCTCCCTATGTTTTTAGTACTTTTATATAATTATACTATATATTAAAACTAGTATGTCTGCTATACATAAATAAAAACCTATTGGTAATTTTGCAAGTTCTTTAGCATTCTGTTTTTTAATTACTCTTCTTTTTCGTATTGTAGAAATTTTTCCAATTAAAATATATAATCCAATAACTAATAATGTATATATAACTGTTACTGCAAAAATATATTTATCTGTAAATATTGCCATATACATGCAAAGCATTAGAATTTGCAACACATATAAAGACTCACCTTTTTTTCTTATAATAATCGTATCTATTATTAATAATATTACAAATATAATTAAATAAATTAAATACTCAATTAAATGAAATTT
>ENA-OPWR01002066-OPWR01002066.1-human-gut-metagenome-genome-assembly--contig:-NODE-2066-length-14315-cov-5.557153_pt1 | contig 14315 bp, 17 predicted proteins | sample MGYA00241507_ERZ502006 | MGnify/ENA primary metagenome ERZ502006 (study PRJEB25962, sample SAMEA2043041) | human gut metagenome | biome: human gut; feature: human-associated habitat; material: faeces...
TGTCGGCTGATGGGATGCTCCTGAATGAGGCGGAGGATCGTCTGCTGACGTTCCGTCTTGCCTTTTGCCTCAGCTGGATTGTTTCGGCCCATATTCCTTGCCTCCTCCTGTTATTATCTCCGGCTGCGCAGCTTCTGGTCGATGGCCTGAAACTGGTCCGCCCTGCTGAAGGTGACGAGCTGTACGATCTGGTCAGAGAGGCGTATCTCTGCCGTCGAGCCGGCACTGAGCGGATATTCCGCTGCGCCGTCGCAGCTCAGGAACACTTCGTTGTCGATGACCTGCCCCACACAGATGTTTATTTTGCGCTCCTGCGCAAAGACCATTGCGGGGCTGGTCAGACTGTGGGGACAGATGGGCGTGACGACGATGCCCTTGGTCTGCGAGTCCAAAATCGGGCCGCCGGCTGCCAGCGAGTAGGCCGTAGAGCCGGTGGGGGTCGCCACAATGACACCATCGCCCCGGTAGTGCTCTACCAGAATATCATCGCAGTAAATGCTGAAGTCGATGGCCTGCTGCAAGCGCCCCTTGGTCACAACTACATCGTTGAGGGCATGACCTTCCCAGCCATCCTGACCAAGCACCCGGGCATATAAAAGCATCCGGTTGTCCAGCTGAAATTCGCCACGTGCCACGGCGGCCAGCTTTGTTTCCATTTCGCCGATCTCGCAGGTGGCCAGAAAACCGCAGCGTCCCAGATTGATGCCGAGGATGGGCTTTGCGTACCGGAGCGAAAGATTTGCTTCGTGCAGGATGGTGCCATCTCCGCCGATGGTCAGGATCACATCCGTGCGTTCCAGACACTGCTCCAGCGGCAGATAAACGACCCCTGCCGTGCTGCAGCTTTCCCGCAGAGCATCGCTCATCAGCACAGCGGCACCGTGGGTCAGCAGAATCTGCGCCGCACGCAGCGCGATCTCGCTTGCGGAGGTCTTGCCCGGATTGGGCGAAATGTAGATCGTCATACCGGCTTCTCCTTTGCTGACGGCTGAGCCTCATCGATCCAGTGTGGTATGGCTTGCCGCCACCACCTGTGCGGCAGCTTCATCATCCAGCACTGCGGGCTGATCGCTCTTCTGCACAAACATCAGGTACTCGATATTCCCCTCCGGCCCCTTGACCGGGCTGTAATCCAGCCCGCGCACCACAAAGCCGTTTTCTGCAGCATAAGACATGGCATTGTGCAGTACCTCACGATGCACCGCAGGGTCGCGTACCACGCCGTTTTTGCCCACCTTCTCCCGGCCTGCCTCAAACTGCGGCTTCACCAGACAGACGCCCATAGCGTCCGGGGTGGTGATGCGCTGCGCCACCGGGAAGATGTGATGCAGAGAAATAAAGGAAACATCCACACTGAAAAACTCAATGGGCTCTGCCAGATCCTCCGGCGTGACATAGCGGATGTTCGTGCGTTCCATGTTTACCACGCGTTCATCCGTCCGCAGGCTCCATGCCAGCTGACCGTAGCCAACATCCACGGCATACACCTTCACTGCGCCATTTTGCAGCATACAGTCGGTAAAGCCGCCGGTGGACGCACCGATGTCCATGCACACTTTGCCGTCAGGGGTAAGCGGGAAGCACTTCATAGCCTTTTCCAGCTTCAGGCCGCCGCGGCTGACATAGCCGATATCGTGGCCACGCACCTCGACAACTGCGTCCTCCTTGATCATCTCGCCGGCCTTGTCCACCTTTTGCTGGTTAACAAAAACCACACCGGCCATGATCAAAGCTTTGGCGCGCTCCCGGCTCTGCACAAGTCCGTTCTGCACAAGATATTGGTCCAACCGAATTTTCACAGCTCGTTTTCTCCTTTCGTGAGGGCAGCCCGGACTGCCTGTACAATATCCGCAGCATCCAGACCGGTGCATTGCTTGATCTGCGGGACGGTTGCATGAGGCAGACAGGCTGTGCGGACAGCACAGTGCAAAAAGCGGCCATTCCAGCCGTTTTGCTGCAAAGCGTAAGCCAGATGCTCACCGATCCCGCCGGCAGCAACGCACTCCTCTGCAAACAGCACGATTTTGTATTTCGACACAACATCGATAAGTTTACTTGTAAAGGGATATAACTTTACAAGTTTTAGAACATCCGCATTTTGCGATGCAGCGTTCAATTGGCCGGCAGCATCCAGCAGATCCTCCAGCTCGTCTGCATAGCTGACCAGAAGGATCTCTGCCCCGGGTAGCTGCTGCAAAAAGTCGTACTCCTGCTTTGTGCAGGGATACTGCGCCAGCTTTGTGTTCTCGCCGCCGCGGGGGTAGCGGATGGCACGAGGGCCGGAGATTGTATCCTGCAGCAGATAGTGCAGCCAGTATTGCAGTTCTTCGTAGTTGGAAGGCGCATAGACCGGGATGTTAAGCTGGCTGAGGAAGGCTGCATCGTAGATGCCCTGATGGGTCTCGCCGTCTGCGGGAACAAAGCCCGCACGGTCAATGGCAAAGAGCACATTTTCCTTTAGCAGATTGACATCATGGATGATCTGGTCATAGGAACGCTGCAGGAAGGTGGAGTAGATGCACACCACCGGCAGCATTCCCTGACTGGCAAGGCCTGCCGCAAAAGTAACAGCGTGCTGCTCTGCCATACCTACATCAAAAAAGCGCTGCGGGTGGCGGTGGGCAAAGAACTGCAGTCCGGTGCCGTACTTCATGGCAGCAGTGATCGCACAGAGCTTCGGGTTTTGTGTTCCCTCCTGCACCAGCAGCTTACCAAAAACTGTGGAGAAGGACTCCTTTGGCGCAACCTCCGGATCCGGCATTCCATCCGGGTCAAAGGCAGATACACCGTGATAGTTGCCCGGGTTCATCTCTGCCGGCTGATAGCCCTTACCCTTTTTGGTCACAACGTGCAAAAAGTGCGGACCCGGCCGCTGGTAGATCGAGCGCAGAGTGCGCTCCAGCTCTTCCACATTATGGCCGTCTACCGGGCCGATGTACTCAAAGCCCATATCCTCAAACATGGTGGAGTGGTACATAGCGCGGCGCACCAGTGTTTTTGCGCCCATCAGCGATTTTTTCATCGGCGGGCCGATCAATGGCACACCGTCCAGAAAGCTGCGCACATTGTCCTTGGCGTCGTAATAGGCCGTAGTCGTGCGCAGATGGGTCAAATACCGCGCCAGCGCACCTACATTTTTGGAGATGGACATCTTGTTATCATTCAGGATCACAAGCAGATTGTCCAGCCCGCCGATGTTGTTCATGCCCTCGTACACCATGCCGCCGGTGAAGGCACCATCACCAATCAGTGCCACCACAAGTCCGGGCTCATGCTTGATCTTTTTTGCCCATGCCATGCCAATGGCCAGCGAAAGTGCTGTATTGCCATGTCCGGCAATAAAGGCATCGTGCACACTTTCGTTGGGGTTTGGGAAGCCGGAAATGCCATCCAGCTGCCGCAAATGGTCAAACTGCTTCCGGCGTCCGGTAAGCAGCTTGTGGGTGTAGCACTGATGTCCCACATCAAATACGATCTTATCCTTCGGCGTTTCCAGCACTCGGTGCAGTGCCACGGTCAGCTCTACAGTGCCAAGATTAGAGGCCAGATGTCCACCGGTTTTGGAGATATTCTCCAGCATAAAATGCCGTATCTCCGCGCAAAGCTTCTCCACCTGCTGTGCATTCAGCTTTTTAAGATCGCTGGGCTGATCGATCTTGTCCAGCAACGACTCCATATTCACACGTCCTTTATGCGTTTGTTCTTTCGCTTTTTCTACCGCAGCCATTCTGCGCTGCTCTGTCGCAAATACAAAGCAGCTTCTGCAGAAGGCCGCATTTCATCACACAACTGGGAACAAAAAGCCCACCAGCGAGCCGAGCAGCACGCCTGCCACGACCTGCAGCGGCGTGTGGCCGACCATTTCCTTCAGATGCATATTCTGCAAAAAGGGAGCGTTTTTCTCGCTCACATCGATCCACTGGGCGATCATCTGGTTCAGCACCTTTGCCTGCTCGCCGGTCTCGTGCCGGACGCCCATAGCATCGTGCATGGTGATAATAGCCACCACGCAGGCCACCGCAAAAATGGGCGAGGAGACCCCAGCGCTGCGCCCAGTAACAATGGCCATAGCACAGACGGTCGCACTGTGTGCGCTGGGCATACCGCCATCGCCCCACATCCGCTCCAGCTGAAACTTGCCCAGCAGAATAAAGTTGATGATCGTCTTTAATACCTGTGCAACGAACCAACTGAGAAGCGATGCGGTCAAGATCTGATTGGCCGATAAGATGTTTTGAATAAGCTGCATATCTGTATTCCTTTTTCTTTAGTTTTTGCGCACCAGAAGCTGCTGTGCCAGCTGCTGCAGGAAAGCTGCCTTTGCACCAAAATGCCGCTGCAGATCACTACAGATCTGCTCGTTCAGCTTTTGCGCCAGCGCCATTGCACCGTCCACTCCGTACAGAGTGACAAAGGTGGTCTTACCGTTTTCACTGTCGCTGCCAATGGGCTTTCCCAGCTGCTCTGGAGTGCTGGTAACATCCAGCACATCGTCCACGATCTGGAACACCAGTCCCAGCCCGTATGCGTAGGATGCCAGTATCTCACACTGCTGCGGTGCTGCACCGGCCGCAGCAGCGCCCATCTGGACGGCGGCGTTGATCAGCGCACCGGTCTTGTTGCGATGGATAAGGCGCAGCTGTTCCTCGGTGGCTGCCAGCGCTTCATATTTCAGATCCAGCTCCTGTCCGTAGACCATGCCGCGGCTGCCGGCACCTGCGCCCAGCGCACGGGCGGCTGCTACGCAGATCTGCGGTGCAGCGGGCGCATTGGCGATCACCTCAAAGGCCTCGGTCAGCAGCACATCACCGGCAAGCATTGCCGTTGACTCGCTGAAGGCTTTGTGGCAGGAAGGGCGTCCCCTGCGCAGATCATCATTATCCATGCAGGGCAGATCGTCGTGGATCAGCGAGTAGCAATGCAGCATCTCCACAGCTGCTGCAAACTGTGCGGCCGCCTGCATCTCGCCGCCCAGCATATCGCAGACGCTGAGCGTCAGAATTGCGCGGATGCGCTTTCCGCCGCCCAGCAGACTATAGCGGGCTGCTCTGCACACCTCCGATTCCTCGGGCAGAAAACGGGCACTGGCAGCATCCAGTGCAGCCGTAGCCTGCAGCAGATATTCCTGATATTGCGCCTTGTATTCCATTATTCTTCCTCCTGCTCCTGTGGTGCTTCTACGGTCTGTGCGAGCCTTGCATTGATCTCCTCGATCTGCAGCGACGTTTTTTCCAGTGTCGCGTGGCAGTACTGCATCAGGGTGGCAGCTTCCGCATACAGCTTGACGGAATCTGCCAGCGAGGTATTCTCCTGCTGCATCTGCGCAAGGATCGCGTTCAGCCGATCCATTCCTTCTTCAAAGCTTTTGGGTGCTCTCATTGATCTCCTCCACCGTTTCTACACGGCATCGTGCCTGATATTGCCGGCTGCGCACGCAGATGGTCTGCTCCGGCTGCAGCTGCTCCATGGTGCAGACCTTGCCTTTTGCATCGGTCACCAGAGCATAGCCGCGAGCCAGCACACGGTACGGATCCAGTGATGACGCCAGTGCAGCCGCGTGCTGCAGCTGCACGTTTTTATCATTCATACGCACTTTTTGCCGCGTCTGAATGGCCTGTTGCATCTGCTGTAGACGGCTTGAATACTGCTGTAAGATTTTATCCGGCGCGTTCTGCTCCAACAAAAAGTTGTATTGTTCCAGACCATTATAACACAACGCGAGCCGTTTTTGTATATTTTTGTGAATATTTTCTTCAATATTTTTTAAAATGCGCTGTTGCTCTTCCCGATCCGGCACTGCAAGCTCTGCGGCAGCGGACGGTGTGGGTGCACGCTGGTCGGCCACAAAGTCCAGAAGAGTGTAGTCGATCTCGTGTCCGATAGCGCTGATCAGCGGCGTTTTGCAGCGAAACGCCGCCCGGGCGATCTCCTCAGCGTTGAACACCCACAGGTCCTCCCTGCTGCCGCCGCCCCGTGCCACAATGATCTCGTCCACCCGCCCGCTCTGATCCAGTATGTGGATGGCGGCAGCGATCTGCCGGGCGGCTTCAAAGCCCTGCACCGTTACCGGGCACAGCAGCAGCCGGACAGACGGCCAGCGGCGGCTGATCACGTTGCGGATATCCTGCAGCGCCGCCCCGGTTTTACTGGTGACGACACCAATACATTTGGGGTACGCAGGCAGCGGCTTTTTATGTGCGGGGTCGAACAGACCTTCCTTTTCCAACCGAGCCTTCAGCTGTTCCAGCGCAAGCTGTGCCGCGCCCAGACCGTCCGGGAACATTTCGTTCACATAGACCTGAAACGCGCCGTCCCGCTCGTAAAGGGTAGCACGGCAGCGCACCACCACCCGCATCCCTTCCTCCGGGCGAAACGCCATACGGCGGGCATCGGTGCGAAACATCACTGCTTTTACGCTGCAGGCTTCGTCCCTCAGAGAAAAATAGCAGTGTCCGCTGCGGGCGTTCTGCACAAAGTTTGCGATCTCGCCGCGCAGGGCAAGATCAAACAGACTGTCGTTGACGTCCAGAAGCGTTTTGACATAATGGTTCAGCTCTGATACCGAGATCACATCAGCCATAGCCCGGCCTCCCGCGCAGCAAGAATGGATACGCCGATGGCGTTATCGCTGGAATACTGCCCCGGCACAAAATAGACCTGCGGCAGACGCTGCTGCACCCATGTGCGGATGATATCGCTGCTCATCACGCCGCCGGCACAGACCACCGGCAAACCGGGGTATTCCTTCTGCGCGGCCTTCGTCATGCGGACAACAGTATCTGCCACACAGAGCAGGCAGTACTTGCAGACGTATTCCGGTGCTTTTCCGGCAGCAAGCAGGGCGTTGCATTGGTTTTCCAGCCCGGAAAGGCTGCATTGCAGCCCTTTTACGCTGGATTTTGGGCGGATCTCCTCAGTGCACTGTGCAGCAAGGCGCGAGACCTCGGCACCTGCGGGGAAGCCAAAGCCCAGTCGTACGCCTACGCGATCCACCGCCTGACCGGCGTACAAATCGGTACTGGTGCCAAGGGTGGTGATGGTACGCACCTGATCGCACAGCAAAAGATCCGTGGTGCCGCCGGAGATATGGAACAACAGCACCTTCTGGGAGAACAGCGCCTCGCCCTTTGCGGCATACAGCGCCGCCGCAGCGTGTCCCTGCTGATGGGTGGTGTAGATCAGCGGAATGTCCCGCGCCGCCGCAAAGGCAGTTGCGGCGCTGACACCAGCCAGAAAACAGGGCATATAGCTGCCCTCCACCGGGCGCGGCTTTTGCGAAACGCCTACGGCATCTATTTTTGTCAGGTCGAATTCCTGCGCCAATTCCTGCAGCATCTCCGGCAGAGCTGCCGTATGATGGAACAGCGCATCGCTCTGCCGCAGGCCAAGCTGTCCGGCTTTTACCGGCAAAAAGCGCTTTTTTGCACAAACAACCTCCCCGGCTGTATCAAAAACTGCCAGAGAGGTTGCATAGTTGCTTGTATCGACCCCGAGCGTATAACGGCTCACTGTTCAGCCGACTCCGCGACGGCTTCATCACTCAGGCCGTGGTCGCGTGCCACAGCACCCAGCAGGCCATTCACAAACTGGTAGTCCTCGCCCGCGCCGTACTTCTTGGTCAGCTCCACAGCCTCATTGATGGCAACGCCGGGCTTGTTCTCGCCGCCGAACAGCATCTCGGCCACAGCCAGACGCAGCACGGTCAGGCTGACGCGGGGCAGACGCTCCATGGTCCAGTTACGCAGATGGGCACGGATCTCGTCATCCACCTCTGCGGAATGATCATAGTAGGCATTCAGCAGCAGACGGCTGAATGCATCCACAGGATGCTCTTCATCGTTCTCGGCATGGTTGGACAGTGCCTCGGCAAGAGGAATGTCACCAAAGGTCTGCGAAAACGCCAGCAAAAAGGCGTTTTCACGGGCTTCTCTACGGGGCAGAATATTTTCCATAATGTTCCTTTCGCAATACAAACCCTCCCCGCCGGGCGTGCCGGGAGGAGGATCGTTTCTGATATGATTTTTTGCTGAATTTGTTACTGCGCTTCGGTAAGGCCTGCAATGACCAGATCCACGCGGCTGACCGTCACATTGGTCATGTTCTGTACAGCAGACTTGACGTTCTCCTGTACCTTTTCAGCCACAGAGGGGATCCGTGCGCCGAACTGCATCATCAGGTGCAGGGTGATGCTGGCTGTGCCGTCCCGCATCTCCACCACCACAGGCGGCTGGATGCTGGCAGATTCCAGCAAGCTTTTCAGCTTTTTGTTCTGCACGCCGCAGGATACCTCGGCAACGCCATCCACTTCCAGTGCGGCGCAGCGGGCGATCTTACCCACGACCTCGGTCGAAATCTGAAGGCTGCCGCCCTGAAGATCCATGTTCTGTAAATCCATTGTGCTGTCCTCCATCCAAAGGCTGCTCCGGCGGCGGTCTCAAATTGTTGGAACCGGTCTGCCGTGCCCGCCTTTTGTGTTCAAACGCGCCCTTGTGCGGTGCATAAAGGCACGCAACATTCATTTTTGATAGAGTTATTATACCATCAATGCGGGGGCAATTTCAATACTTGTTTGGAAAAGAAGATGGAAATCAGCACGGAATGGCATCCCGGCAGCGCATACAGCTTTCTGCCTGCAAGAAAAACTGCACCTGCGCCGCCGGGGTGTCCGCATAAATAGAGTGCGATTACTTTACCTCCACCACCGTGATATTCTGGGCGGTCACACTGCTTTTGTTCATCACTACATCCCGGATCTGCGCCACCTGTGCCGCCGTGAGCGGCTCGCCTGCCGTCATCACGGTCAGGTCTGCCCTCCCTGCTTGTAAAAAGCACAGGCAGTCCGCAAAGCCCTTGGCGCGCACCAGTGTCTCGATCTCATTTTCTGCGTTCAGATCTTCCAGCCCTGCCGCCATTTGTGCGGTGTACTCCTTTTTCTCCTCCGCTGTCAGGGAGGAGGATTTCAGACTCTTTTGCAGGGTGTCCATGGCTTCATCGTGTGCCTTTTCCCGCTTGAGACGGGCCTGTTCAAAAAAGCGGGTGCCGCTGTCGTTTGCAACGCTGACAAGCTGTGCTTCGCCGTAGTTTTTGCTGGCACCGGAGGCCGCTTCTGCTTCTGTGGGCAGCGCATCCGTGATGGTGGTCTCGGCATCTGCTTCCACCGGCTCTGCCGAGACCATGAGGGTGTCGTCCTCTGTCTGCGGGGTGATGTCCGCCCGGGCATACTGCCAGTTTAAGTAGACGGCAATGACCAGTGCCGCCGCCAGTGTCAGGGCGGTGACCCTGCGGGTGTTTCTGGAAAGTGCTCTCATAAAACGCTTCCTCCTTTGGGTTTTCGGTAAAACTATTTCGGTACTTGATCAACAGCGGCTCAGCGCTTGCGCTGTTCCACACAGATGCGGTTCGTGGGCAGATCCAGCAGCGAATGCAGCAGCTCGGTGATGCGGGCTGCAATGCGGACATCTCCCCCGCCCTCACACAGCACGGCGACCCCGCAGACCTGCGGCAGATAGGTTGTCTCGGCAAGCGCAGAGCCATCCTGCAAAAGAACATGGGTCTCCTGCTGCTGCAGCTCCCCGGTCTGGGTGTCCACCGCATAGACGGTCTCCTCTCCGGTGGTCAGGGTGACCATGACCGTGGTGCGCCCCGCTCCCTGCAATTGACTGATAAGCCCTTCCAGCTGCTGCTCCAGCTGGGTCTGATACTGGCTGACGGTGGCTGTTTGGGCGGTGGATGCCGCCGCTTTCTGCGTATCGCCACCGGGTAAAAGTTCCGACAGCAAAAGCAGCAGCATTGCCAGTACACCGACAGCCACCGCCAGCGAAGTGCGGCCCTTGCTGCTTTGCAGAGAGCGAAAAACGGAAAGCAATTCGTTCTTTTTCATGGTGTGCTCTCCTCCGCTGCCGTGGGAGCACCCAGCGTCTGCTGCAAAAAGCTGAGCGCTGCCTGCTTTTGGGCGGCGGTGCAGCCCGCCGGGAAAGCAGCAACAGCCTTTTTTACCACGACCTGCTGCCCGGCTTTTTCCAGTGTGACTGTCACACGAATATCCAGCCCGAACTGTTGACGGCACTGTACGGCGCAATACTCCTCCAGCCGGGCTTTGGTCTGGGTCAAGATCTCCGTTTCCAGTACATCCGACTGTATAGCAGACGGAGCCGCCGGGGCTGTATTGCCCGAAAAAGCGGCCGCGACCCTGCCCTGCAGGTGCGGCAGCTGCGCAAGAAGGACTGCTAAAATATATAGCCCGGCTACGGCTTTTATGCACCGGCCAGCCCAGCCTTGTCCGCCAAAAAGACTGACCAGCTCCGCCCCGATGCACGCCATGCAGAACACTGCCGCAGCCCGCTGAAATGCCTGCATCTAACCACCCCCTGTCAGCATCAGCAGCACGATGCCCACCACAAACAACATGAAAAACAAGGCCGTGACTGCCGCCATGCAGCGCGCGGCTTCAGCAAAGCATTGCAGCAGCTTATGGCAATGCTCCAGCCCGCCGATCCCGGCAAGCCAGCTGCAGCAGGACAGAAAAAACAGATGCACCAGCAGCCCGAGATACAAGGGCGCAAACTCTGCCCCGATGCTGAGCAATGCAGCAATGCCAAGGGTGCTTTTGAGCAGCTGCATCCCGGCCAGCACCGCGTCTGCCGCGCTGCTCAGCGCCTGCCCCACGATGGGCACACTGCCGGTCAGCAGCTGTCCCAGACGGGAGGCTGAACGATCCAACTGCACCGTTACCACGCGCTGAATACTCATCAGGGCAGCGAATGCTTTGCCCGCCCAGCCGATAGCCTGCCGCAGCAGCCGCCCGGTCAGGGTGCAGCCCTCGGACAGGCTTTTGCGGGAGCTGATGCCGCAGGCCATGCTGATGGCAAGGTAGCTGCGCAGCAGCGGCTGCAGCCAGAGAGTGACCGCCTGTGCGATAAAACACAGCACCGTGAGCAGAAAGCCGTTTGCAGCCGCTCCGGCGTTCCACTCCCCGCCAGCCGCCAGTACGCCGCTATATACCGGCAAAAAGCCCAGCAGATAGCTTTTCCACCCGGCCATCCGGGTACACAGCGCGGCGGCAAGCTTGTCCAGTTCCTGCCACAATAAAACGCCACAGCCACCGGCAGCAGCCAGTTCCAGCAGTGCTTTGTCGGCAGTGTCCTGCAAGAGAAATGCCAGCCCGGCTGCAAGCGATAAAAAAAGCAGAATAGCGGCATATTGTTGCAGCGCATCCCGCAGCAATTGCACCGGCTCGGCGGCAAACAAACGCAGCAGGGTACCCAGCGGGTCTGCCGCAAACTGCTCGGCCTGCACAGGTGCTTTTTCGAGATAAGTCTGCCACGGTGCGACTTCTGCAGCCGCAGCTTTCAGAGCAGTTTTGCTGCACAGAATGCTCAGTATTACCACGCAAATGATAAGGCTGCGTTTTTTCATCCCACCAGCCCCCAGATCGTCTGGAATATCTGTTCCAGCAGCGGCCATACTGCCGCCAGTACAAGACACCGCCCCGCCAGCCCGGCGCACCATGCAAGGGCATCCGCTCCGGCTTCCTCGCAGAGAGTACGGACGTAATCTGCCAGCAGCAAAATCCCAGCGCTGCGCAAAAGGCAGGAAAATGCTTGCGCATTGGTGCGCTGCCCCAGCTGCACGAATGCTTGCAGTACCCCGCGCAGCGGCTGTGCCAGACGGAGCAGCAGCCACACCGCAGCACCCAGCGAAAGCAGCAGTGTAAACGCCGGGGAGTACCGCTGCAATAGAATGCCTGCAAAGGCTGCCAGCAACAGCGCCGTCAGTACCGGAACTGCCGCGCTCATAGCGCAAACAAAGACCGGATGGTAGCAAACAGGGTACTGATCTGCTTGACGAGAATGGAGAGCACCACCACAAGCCCGGCCAGCGTGGTCATCATGGCCTGATCCTCCCGCCCGGAGCGGATGAGCAGCTGATTGAGCACCGCGACTATGATGCCGATGGCCGCAATTTTAAACACAAGCTCGATATCCATCCGTTTCTCCTTTGTCCCATACAGCCTTTACAAAAAGAGCAGTGCCAGCATCATGCCGCCTGCCAGTCCCAGACGGTGCGGCAGACCGGCCTGCCGCTGTGCTGCGCGGCGTGCCTGCTGCAAATAGTCCTCGAACCGCGCCGTATAGTAATCCAGCCGTTCGCATTCCTGTGCGGTCTCTGCACGACCAAGACCACCGAAACATTCTGTGAAGCAGGCGCGTTCTGTCGCCGAAAGCTGTCCCGGTGCAGGCAGCTGCTGCAATGTACCGTCGTGAGTTTGCGCTAACACCCCCTCGCGGCAAAGCTGCCGGTAGAGGCTTTGCAGGTCTGCCCGGCGGTACTGTATCTCCTGCCGGATGCGCTGTAAGAGTTCGATGGTGCGCTGCAAGGCGGCAAGATGCAGGGTGGTTTTGGCTTGTACTGCGTCCCCCGCCAGCCAGCCGCACAGCGGGAGCAAAAGCAGACTAAACCCGCGCAGAAGGCTGCTCATACGGCACGCACCTCCCGGATGCAGCCCGGCGTCTCCCGCCCGGCAAGGACGACCAGCTGCCGCAGCATCCCGCGTTGCAGCAGGGTCTGCACCTGTGGGCGGCACTGCGCCTGTGCGGCATCCGGCGCATGGATGCTGGCAATAAAGTCCACCCCGCTGAAAAAGCCCTGTTCCAGTGCCATCGTTTCCTCCAGACTGCCCAGCTCGTCCAGCAGGATCACTTGCGGTGCCAGTGTGCGCAGCGCCATCTGGACGGCACGGGCTTTATCCACCCCGCCAACGCGCTCCAGCGGCGGCAGGGGCTGCTCCGGCGGGAAAAGCTCACCCCGCTCGTCCACCACTGCCACCAGACGCTGCCGCTCGGCCAGCGTCCGGGCGATGGTGCGCAGCAGGGTGGTCTTGCCGCTGCCGGGCTCTCCCACCACCAGCAGCCCGGTAAAATGCTGCTCCAACAGCTTGTCCAGCTCGGGCGGCAGGCAGATGGCGCAGCTGCGTGCGATCCGCAGGTTGAGCGAGGTGACCTTTTGCAGCGCAATGCTCTGCCCTTCCCGCTGCACGAACTGTCCCGCTACGCCCACACGGTTGCCGGCGGCAGTGGTCAGGTAGCCCTCGGCAAGCTCCCTTTCATGGGTGTGTACCGAGCCGTTGCAAAGGGTGTAGAAGATCTCCTCTATCTGCAGCACATCCAGCCGCATGGCAGCCAATGCCGGTGGACAACCCGGCAAAACTGAAGCAGCGCATTGCCGTCCTTGTACGGTAAACGTGACCGCACAGCCTATACGCAGCCGCAGCTCCTGCACGCGCACTGCCGTTTGTACGGGCAACTGTGCCAGCGGCGCTGCAAGCCAAGTAGGAAGGGCTCTGACGGCTTGGTAATACTCGTCCACTTTGGTTTCTCCTTCCACGAAAGCTTTGTGCTAGCATTGTATGCGCTTTGTGCGTTCTTAGAACTGGGAACAATCAAACAAAAAAGCCCCTGCAACAGCGTTGCAGAAGCTTTTGAAATTATTTGTATTTTGACATTCGGAAGGTCACTTTAAGTCGTTTCCTGTTCTGCCGGGGCATCTTGCATCATGGCAAGGAACTCCTGCTCGGTCAGCACCGGCACGCCCAGCGCCTGCGCCTTGGTCAGCTTGGAGCCCGCCGCCGCACCAGCCACCACATAGGCCGTTTTTTTGGAGACAGAGCCGCTGGCTTTGCCGCCGTTTTTCACGATCAATGCTTCGGCTTCGTTGCGGGAGAGGGTCTCCAGCGTACCGGTGACAACCAGCGTTTTGCCTGCCAGCTTGTCCCCCTTCGGCTCGCCCTTCCACTGCATATTGACCCCGGCATCTGCCAAACGGTGCACAAGGTCGGTGGTGCCTTCCTTGGCAAAGAATTCCACCACGCTCTGCGCCATCACGCCGCCAAAACCGTCGATCTGGCTGATCTGCTCTGCGGTGGCTTCCCGGATGGCCTGCAGCGTGCCGAAATGTTCTGCCAGCAGCGCGGCTGCCTTATCGCCAATGTTGCGGATGCCAAAGCCGAACAAAAGCTTATCCAGATTGTTCTGCTTGGAAGTCGTAATGGCCTGTAACAAGTTGTCCGCGCTTTTCTCCTTGAATTTGTCCAGTTCCAGCAGCTGTTCCCGGGTCAACGTGTAGATATCCGCTGCGGAATGCACCAGTTCCTTTTCCACCAACTGGGTGGCAACCGCCTCGCCCAAGCCATCGATATCCATGGCGTCCCGGGATGCAAAATGGATGATATTGCGCAACGCCTGTGCCGGGCACTCCGGGTTTACACAGCGTAGGGCAGCCTCGTCCTCCAGATGCACCACCGGCGCACCGCAGGAGGG
>ENA-OPWR01002067-OPWR01002067.1-human-gut-metagenome-genome-assembly--contig:-NODE-2067-length-14307-cov-3.891313_pt1 | contig 14307 bp, 14 predicted proteins | sample MGYA00241507_ERZ502006 | MGnify/ENA primary metagenome ERZ502006 (study PRJEB25962, sample SAMEA2043041) | human gut metagenome | biome: human gut; feature: human-associated habitat; material: faeces...
TGTTTCAATGCAGAAGCAATTCCTACATAGTCTACAACAAGCCCGCCTTCTTTATCACGAAATACACGATTTACACGAGCTATAGCCTGCATAAGATTATGTCCAGACATTGGCTTATACACATACATAGTTGCAAGCGAAGGAACATCGAAGCCTGTCAGCCACATATCAACAACAATTGCTATCTTCATAGGGCTGTTATTATCTTTGAATTTCTTAGCAAGTTCATCCTTATGATGTTTATTGCCAATAATTTTTCTCCATTCTTCCGGATCATTATTACCAGAAGTCATAACTACTCCAACTTTCTCAGTCCATGCAGGACGAAGTTCTAAGATACGCTCGTATATCTTCATTGCAATAGGACGAGAGTAAGCAACAATCATTGCCTTTCCTGTTAAAAGATTCTCCCTGTTGTTCTCGTAATGGTCAAGAATATCACAGACTAGTGAATTGATAGTATTATCATTGCCAAGAACAGCTTCCATCTTACCAAGTTCACGCTTGCTTTTCTCAACTACTTCTCCATCAGCATTTTCAGCCATAATGTCATATTCACTATCAATCAACTTAAGAGTATCTTCATCAAGATTAAGCTTGATAACCCGGCTCTCATAATAAACAGGTCTTGTTGCTCCATCCTCAACAGCCTGTGTCATATCATAAATATCAATATAATCACCAAATACTTCCCGAGTACTGCGGTCTTTTGATGAAATAGGAGTACCGGTAAATCCGATATATGTAGCATTAGGCAAAGTATTTCTGATAATTCGTGCTGTTCCAATTTTTATCTTACCAGTTTTGGCATCAACAGTTTCTGCTAGTCCATATTGCCCTCTGTGTGCTTCATCCGCCATAACAATAATGTTGTTTCGCTCCGACAATGCTTCGTGAGATTCTTCAAATTTCTGCATTGTAGTAAAAATAATACCATTTGCCCTTCTGCCGGCAAGCAAAGATTTTAAGTTTTCTCTGCTTTCAGCATGTATTGGCTCTTGTCTTAAGAATTCTTTACACTTTGCAAATTGCCCATAAAGCTGATCATCAAGATCATTTCTATCGGTAATAACAACTATCGTTGGACTATCCAATGCTTCTTGCAACAAATGTGCATAAAATACCATAGAAAGTGACTTACCACTTCCTTGTGTATGCCAGAACACACCTCCCTTACCATCCGTAACAGTAGCACGTTTGGTGGATTCAATTGCTTTTCTGACTGCAAAATACTGGTGATATCCGGCAAGAATTTTGAATGAGTTAATACCCTCATTTGAAAAGCAAATGAAGTTCTTTATAATATCAAGAAGTCGCTCTTTCTTGAACATCCCCTCAAAGAAAGTATCAAACTGTGCAAACTGTGTATTCTCATAATCTCCATCTTTCGTTTTCCATTCCATAAAGCGGTCTTCACCTGAAGTGATTGTACCTGCTTTAGATGTCAGTTGGTCGCTCATAACGCAGATAGCATTATAAATAAACATAGATGGAATTTCTTGCATATAATTACGAAGCTGCCTATATGCTTCTGAAGCATCCGTTTCTTCACGCGAAGGGGACTTCAACTCAACCAATACAACCGGTAAGCCATTTAAAAAGAGAATTACATCAGGACGCTTATTACTATTTTCAATGAAAGTCCACTGATTTGCTATGATAAATGAATTATTGTCAGGATTTTTGTAGTCAACAAGATAAACTATAGAGGAACGCTCCTCGCCAGCTACAAAATATCTTACCGGAATTCCATTTTGCAGATAGTCCATAAATGCAGCGTTTTTCTGCACAAGTTCTCCGTTTTCAAAGTTTTTAAGCTTAAATAAGGCATCCTGAATGGCGTCATCGGGCAGATCTCTGTTCAAACGATACAGAGAATCGAGCAGAACATCCTCATATAGTGGATTGTAAAAATCTCTTTCTATATCCGGACCATAAACATATTCATAGCCTAAATCATTTCTAAATAGCTCTATAACTGAATTTTCGTAATTATCTTCCGTATAATTAGCTGACACTTTATTCACCTCTCTCCATTGCTGTAATAAAATCTTCAACCATTTGGTTTAATAATGTCACAATCTGTTCTGCCTTTCGCTTTGCAACATCCCTTGATTCATATTTTTTAAAATAATATCCTGTAATAGACATATTTATTTTACTGAGTATTGGATTACGCTTATACCAATCAACAGTAAAATGCTCTTTTATTATGTTTAATACTTCCCTGACATCTTCTTCACCAATAATATCTTTAAATTGATCATCGAAATTATCAAGAATGTATTGTTCAAGTTCCGGTTGTTTTACACCTATATCCTGCTTATTGCTTGCAGACTCTTCTTCATATTTTGTAAAATCTGTAACAGGATTAACAAGATTACGATTAGCATACTTTATGTAGTTTAGTTGATGCTCTAATTCAGGAAATAGAGTAGCCTCATTTATGTTATACAGATCTAGTTCCTTTAAAATATTTTCTTTATCTTCTCCTGAAATATAAAAACACGTATTGCTAAATTCTTCTTTTAGTTTTCCCTTCGCTTTTGATATAACAGAATTTTTGAGCTCATTCTCTTTATTAAAAGAAAATAGGCTTGTCAGCAAAAATACTCCACTTTGCTTTCTCAATCTTTCATTTGTATAAGTTGGCATTACCATGTAGTTATTTTGTATTATTTTTACAAACTCTCCGTAATTTACTAACCAATTGTTCTTTGTTCCTTCGTCGATAATTCGGTCATGATATAATCTTTCAAGAACATCAGACAAAGTATTTTCTTTTTCCAAATCATAACTCGCCAAAGCAGACACGATTTGAATTTCAATATCTGTAGGTTGAGATGAGTAGTATTTGTCCGTGTAATAAATCACTCCATATGGTTCTTTTTCCTCTTCTCCATCTTCTGTAACATATTTTACATGCAAAGTAGAGGGCAACCAACGGATTAGTAGTCAAATCCAAAAGACGGGTACACATCCCATAATGCTGATACTTAGTCATAATATCAAACATCGAATTCAAGTCCCTAAATTCTGTTGGTGACTTCTGCAATGGTATCTGCATCAATTTATGTTCAATGCTTAACATATCATCTCTAAATATGCTCGGCTCAATATCCCAAAATTCAGTCTCCTGACCTCTGAAATATAATTCAGTAGAAGTTCCGTCTTGAGCTTCCTTAGTCTCTTTTACATGTTTTATCATTTCAATAAAAGAACTAACTGAATCAATCAATGTTATATTAGATTCATCAATTTCTTTATATGCCACTTCATCTACTCCTTTGCAAACTAAACGATTATCCTTTGAAGTGTTTTGGCTAGCAGTGCACCACCTGCCAAATTAGCGCTCAAAGTATATAAAATATCAAAAATTACACATACAAATTCTTTTACTTTACTTCCCATGGCGTCATCTCCCTTCGCTTTTATCACTATCTTGACAACAGATACAGTAAATAAGACTACAAGCGATGAAATAGCAATTGGTGCAACTAACCCTTGCCCTGCAAGCCAAAACACTTCAAGTATGGTAAACAAGAATTTAGCGGCTTAAAGGTCGATGTTAGAAACATCAAGCTCACCGGACATCAGCTTTGGTAGCAATGAATCTCGGAAAGCTGCTAATTTTCGATTTTCACAGGTGTTTTGAGCAATCATATCGTACATAGGTGTTACAATTTTGCAAAAATCAGAAACAACTTCTTGGGTTGGAAGTGCAATCTGAAATTCCAAGGTTGTGCTTGGTGTGGTACGCTGACGACTGTTTGTTGAACCAGTGGTATGTGCACACATCCAGTCAGAAAAAGTAGAACTGTCAATAACTGAAAAAACATAATCTTTGTAAGTTGGATCATTCGCTTCAAAAATTATAAATTCAGTTGAACTGACCGCAAACTCAGAAACACACATAGGACGCCATACACGCTTGATGCCAGGATTTAGCTTTGAAATCATGACTGAATTATCTGTTAATATGTATTTGTTGCTTTTTACATTTGCGGCTAATTCAAACACAGGGTATTTTTGTTCATCAAATGCTGGGATACTATAATGTTCCAACATTACAGTAGGGGTCTTTGCTGGAGAAAAGCTGTTTGTTTTGATAGTTGCTATGTCTCCAAGCTTTGCAACACTCCAGGATGATGGCATTTTGCCACCGAAAGTCTCGAATGTAACAAACCAGGCTTTAAAGAGTTCTTGTGCTTGCTGCTCTAAATTCTTGTTTATTTCATTATTATCTCGTATTTTTCCCTGAATATCATCAAGAACAGATACTATTTTTTTCTGTGATAATATATCAGGCACTTCAAGTTCAAGATTTTCTATCATACTTTTGGTCAAAGCATTTCTTGTTGCACCACCAGCAGCAATTTGAAGCAAATATGGTTTTATCATTTGGAGAAAATACAGAATGTAACTACTTAACACCCTATTTTCATCAGGTCGAATAATCGCTACATGCTGGTTCACTCGTGCAGGTAATGCTCTCGGATCAACGGTGCAAACACGAGCCACAGAATCGCCAGTAATATTTAAAAGAATGTCTTGTGGTTTCACTTCAACATTACTCAATTTTTCTGCCTGCTGATCATTGATATGTGCTAATCCGTCATATGAAAATGTAAAATCAAGTACATTTTGACTTCTAATAAGCGAAATCCCTTCATCACAATATGCTTCTTTACCCCCTTTTGGAGTTGCACCACTGCCTATTTTTAAGCATATATCTTTTAATTTATAGATTGCCATATTATTACCTTTCTAACCTATGTATTTCCTATGAGCCTGCTTTACATTACTTTGCTTGACCATTGCGTACTGCAAGGTTGTATCAATACGTTTATGCCCCAGAAGCTGTTGCAGTTGCTCTATCGGCATTCCTTTGTCAATCGCCATCGTTGCAAGTGTTCTTCTGAACTTATGTGGATGAATTTTTTCAATTTCCAATGTTTTCCCCATTTCCCGTAATCGAGTTTCAATACCACCAATTTTAATTCTCTCATGCGGAGAACGCAACGTAACGAATAATGCTGTATTATCATCCGTTCGACTATTGATATAATTCTGCAAATGAATTTTTGTTCTTGCATCAAAATAGACGATCCGTTCCTTATCTCCCTTACCAAAAACTACGCACTCACGTTCATTAAAGTTGATGTCCGCTTTATTTAACAATACCATTTCACCAATACGCATCCCGGTTGATGCCAGCATATCAATAATCGCCAAATCACGAAGTTCCGTACAGTTATCACGCATCTTTTCCAGTTCTTCATCCGTATAAGTTTCTTTAATGTTAGTTGCCGTCTTCACTTTATGAATACGACGAACAGGACTTTTCAATATATAATCCTCATCCTCCAGCCAAGAGAAAAAACTTGATAGAATCCTACGGATATTATCTATCGTCACACGGCTCGACTGATTTTTGCTCTGATAGCCTGTCAAATAAGATCTTAAATCTTCTGTTTGGATATGACGGATACTCTTATCAATTGCAAGCTCCATGGTTTCAATCGTGGTGCGATAATATTTCAAAGTTTTCTCCGAACATCCTTCTATACGCTTTGCCGAAATAAATGAGTCTATCAGTTTTGGATTATCATTCGTTGTTTCTTTTTCTTCCTGTTTTGTAATATCACAACCAAACAGAGTACATTCCAACACTTTCTGTAGTTGCTTTAACTGTGCATTATCGAGATGTGGCAACATCTGCTGCACCACGTCAGTAATAATCTGTCGTTTCATGAATCATTCTCCTTCCATTATCTCTTCCAGAGAACGATCATTCAACGGCTGTTCTGTTGGCTCTCTCCCGCCGTTGGTGGGAGATTAGTCTTAATTGCCCTGGTAAAAGCCATTTCTACTATATTCTGCCCATTTTATATACATTTCTTTATAATGACGTTTGATATATTCCTGTATCTTACTTATTTCTCTATCATTTAAAATTCCACGTTTTTGTAAAACTGTATTCCCATCCTCTTTAACAAAAAATTTTGCAGATCCTTCTTCCGTCAATTTTCGGTCGCTTGCATGAACATGCATGCATTCAACTGTGCAAAAAGAGGTGAAGTACAAATAATATCCACATATTTTATCCTGATAATATTTAGGCATCTTCATCCTCCATAAATTCGCGGTCACTATCCCAATAATCTAAAACAATACGAATTTCAATATCATCCATAGTAGTTTCCAGTACCTTTCCGTCCTCCGATATCACTAATGCTTTGTCAAGATTATTCAGATTTAAAATTCTAATATGGTCATTCTCTCTCGTAAATGCATAACCATTTACAATCATGTCTGCTTTATCTGCAATTTCCCTAATTTTGTCCATAAGCTAACCTCACTTCCTTAATAGGCTTCAAAAAATGAACGACATCAATATATAAATCCTTTAAAATCGGAATTAAATCTATATATTCTTCTTCCGACTTTTTGTTGTGTTGATATTTCGCCATTACCACCAGATATCCATTATCCCATTCTTTCACAGATGTAAACCGCTCCAATGAATATGGACCACGAAAACGAATAATTTTCTCTCCGTATTGAAATTTTATCATATCTTTATCATTGCTGAGATAAGCTCTATCATTATTCATTATAACACCCCCGTACCATATTATTATAATTTTGACAGATCAAACAAGAATTTAGCGGCTTAAAGGTCGATGTCTGAGACATCAAGCTCGCCGGACATTAGCTTGGGTAATAACGCATCACGCAGTGCCGAAAGTCGCTTATTTTCAGCCTTATTAGAATTAAGTTGCTCAAGGACTGGAAAAGCAATGGCATTAAATTCTTCTAACTCATTTTCTGCTGGAAGAATAACAGGATATGTCATAATTTGTTGCTTATCTCCACGGGGCATTTTGGTTCCTTTTGATCCAGCAACCATGAATGCAAAGAATTTGTCTGTATATAAAGTGCTGAACAAATACGCTGCATATTGAGATTGAACTGGTGTGAAGCAAAGAACATCTGTTGAACATCCGCACATGTCCTCACAGTAGACAATCTTCTTAAAGTAAGGTCGAATGTTAGAAATCAATGTATCGCCCTTTCGACAAGCAGTGGTTTGTAGCGTAGTTGGAAGACTTGTAGCCTTAGTTGAACCAGCTTTTTCAGGCAACATATTCTCTGTTGAGAAGTAAGTGTTGACATTCAGTTCAGAAACTGCCACTTTTTCTTTGGAATATGAGCAAATATCCGAAAGGATTCCTTGATTTGCTCCCAAGCTGACTTCACCAAATTGTTTTTGATATATTGCTTGCAAGAGATCAGATAAATTCTTGTTTATAGCATTGTTTACTTGAATTTTTGAATCTATAGCAGAGCAAATTGCTGTTATTTTTCGTTGTTCATCAACACTTGGGAACGAAAAAGGCATCCTCTTAAAATCTTTTAATACAATTCTTGGTATTGCTGAACCTGATCCGTAATTATCTCGAACATTTTTCTTTACAGCAGGCGTTTTTAACGTATAATATAAAAACTCAGGTATTATTTTCTTACGATCTGCCCTTAATATTGCTATTGAAGACAGCAGTGCTGGTTGTTCATCCTGCTTATAGATTACTATATCCTCAAAATACCTTGCCCCATCTTTTCCAACCAAGATATCATCTTTCTCTGGAACACATCCCTGTTTACGAAGTCTTTCATAATCTTCTTCACTAATCCGTCTGCAATTTGAAAAATCAAAACCAAATTCAGTAAAATCTTTAACAGAAGCCATATAACGTCCTTTTTCTACACTTTTAGGACTATTATGTGCTCCATCAGTCACAAGAGAACATACATCATTTATAGTTGTCGTCATCCAATTAGATTTCATACCCAATCGCCCCCAGTTTCTTTCTGATTTCATCTTCCAACTCACGGGACTTTGCGAACATTTCGGAAAGTTCAGATGTGAGACGAGTCATTTTTTCTTCAAACGGCTCCCCATCATCTTCCTGCTCTTCAATACCGACGTATCGTCCTGGAGTTAAGATATAATCCTGTTTTTCAATGTCCTGAATATCCGCTACTTTACAGAATCCAGGTACATCTTCCAGTGTACCTTTCTGAAACGTTTCAAAAGTATCTGCAAGTTTTTGAATGTCCTCATCTGTAAAGTCACGATGCTTACGATCAACCATGTGCCCCATCTTCCGGGCATCAATAAAGAGTGTTTTTCCCTTTTGTTTTTTACCTTTTGTAATAAACCACAATGTAACCGGAATTGTTACGCTGTAAAAAAGTTGAGTCGGCATCGCAATAATTCCCTCAATCAGATCGTCCTCTATAATTTTTTTACGTATTTCTCCTTCACCACTGGTCTGCGTAGAAAGTGCACCGTTAGCCAGAACAAGACCAATTTTCCCATTTGGTGCAAGATGATGAATCATATGTTGAATCCATGCATAGTTGGCATTATTAGCAGGTGGAAGTCCATATTTCCAACGTTTATCCTCTGTCAGTTTTTCTCTTCCCCATGGATGATAGTTGAATGGCGGATTCGCTAAAATAAAATCTGCCTTTAATGTCGGATGCAAATCTCTTGTAAAAGTATCTGCATTATACGAACCAAGATCTGCATCAATTCCACGAATTGCCATATTCATTTTTGCCATTTTCCAGGTATCTGGATTTGCTTCCTGACCATAAACAGAAATGGCACCTCGTTTATGACTATGTGCTTCAATAAATTTTTCACTCTGGACAAACATGCCACCAGAACCACAACAGCAATCATACACTCGGCAGTTGTCAAATGGTCGCAGAATAGACACCAACGTTTTTACTACACTGGACGGTGTATAGAACTCTCCGCCACCAACGCCTTCTTTTTCAGCGAACTGAGCAATACAATATTCATATGTACGCCCAAGAAGATCTTCGCTCGCCTCCGTATCACTCATATCAATATTATTTGTAAAAATATCAACTACATCACCTAAAATTCTTTTATCCAGGTCTGGGCTTGCGTAATTTTTCGGAAGCACATTTTTCAATTTTTTATTTTCTGCTTCTATAGCTCTCATCGCATTATCAATGATAGTGCCAATTTCCGGTGTGTGTGCTTTAGATGCAATATTACTCCAGCGAGCTTCTGATGGGACGAAAAATACATTATCCATTTCATAAGCATCACGGTCATCCTCAAATCCTTCCCCTTCTTCAACAAGCTCTTGATAACGCTTATCAAAGGCGGCAGAAATATAGCGAAGGAAAATCAATCCTATAATCACTTTTCTGTATTCTGCTGCTGGAATATGTCCCCACAAAACGCAGGCTGCATCCCACAGTTGTTTTTCGAATCCAATGTTGGCGTTTGTTTTTTCAGCCATCACAACTTCCTCCATGTTGAATGTTTATTTTCAAAGTATAACTTTCGTAGCTTTCATTTTAATTTTGAGAAAACACTTTTTTTCATTTTAACATGAACAGAAACATTCAACAATATCACCAACCAAAAAAGAGCGTCTATCCACCATTTTTAAGAGATGAATAAACGCTCTCATAAATATCTTTTTCAGCCCTGCTGACCGTTTGCCTGGCGGATCATATCTTCTACGACAATGTCAAAGATTTCGCCAACTGAATTGCAGTATTCCAAAATTTTCCATGGCTCATTTGTATGGAAATGGATTTTTACCAGATCTTCATCTCCGGCTGCGATCAGGCTGTTTCCTTCGAAATGTTCGGTGATGTAATCTGAAATCTCGTCTTCATCCAGATCTTCGTCTCTTCTTTCGATCAGCAACTGTGTGTCGTAGCGGTATGCAAACTGATCATCTTCTGCATCAATTGAATGAATTGCCATTTTCTTATCCTCCTGTATGTTGAAATTGAAACAGTAAATGATTCGTAACTGTTCTTATATCCGGCAACAAATACTTTGATTTGTGCCGGGAAATTACTGTAGTTCTATTTTATCAAATATTATCTCTTTTATAAAGGTCTATTTTCTAAAATGGCTTTGCTATCCTCTGGCTTTACTTTGCCAAAAGCCTTACACAATAGATTGACTTTGCAGAACTGAACCGTTAGAATATTCTAAAAAAGAAAGGCAATAGCATGATGTTTCTTCACAACAGAAGATATATTCCTATTTTAGATCCTTAGTGCAGTATAGAAATCAATCATATACAAAACTATGAAAAAGGAATCTAAAATTATGTTCAGAAAATTTTTTAAATATGTGACTCAGAGTATGGCCGGAATGATCGGTATATCGATCTATATTCTGGCAGATACTTTTTTTATTTCGCTGCATTCCGGTGCGAATGGTCTGACGGTTCTGAATCTGATCCTGCCGGTTTACGGCGTGCTGTATGCAATCGGGGCAATGATCGGAATCGGTTCTGCGACAAGATACTGCATCATAAAATCAAAAGGTAAAAATGCGGACTGCTATTTCGGACAGTCTCTGATGTGGAGTATTCTGTTCAGCATTCCGTTTGTACTGTGTGGAATTTTATTTCCGGCAAATATCCTGAAAATACTCGGTGCAGATGCAAGTCTTGTGAAACTTGGAACAGTTTATCTTCGAATCGTTCTGCTCGGGTCGCCGTTTTTTATGTCAAACCATACGTTCACGGCATTTACCAGAAACGATGACGCACCGTCAAGGGCCATGCTGGCATCGATTATCGGAAGCCTGTTTAACATTGTGTTTGACTATATTTTCATGTTTCCGATGAATATGGGGCTGGCAGGTGCCGCTCTTGCCACTGCCCTCTCTCCGGTAGTTACCATGAGTGTATGCAGCACACACCTTTTCGGTAAAAAAAGCCAGGTAGCAATGCATCTTTCTGTGCCGTCTTTCCGGCATCTGCTCTCCTGCTGCCAGCTTGGTATTTCTGCGTTTGTCGGAGAAATTTCTTCAGCCGTGATCACAACTGTTTTCAATATGCTGCTGTTAAACCTTGCCGGAAATATCGGCGTGGCAGCCTACGGTGTGGTAGCTAATTATTCAATCGTTGCGGTATCTGTTTTTAATGGGCTCGCCCAGGGAACACAACCGCTTTTCAGTGAAAGTTACGGTGCCGGAAACAGCAAAGATGTCCATAAAATCCTACGCTACGGCATCCTGACCTGCCTGATTGTAGAGGCACTGGTCGTGATCTGTGCATGGGGCATGACCGATTCGCTGATCGCCATTTTTAACAGTGAACAGAATCTTCAACTTATCACGTATGCTCAGAGTGGAATGAGACTGTATTTTCTCGGATTTCTGCTCGCCGGGATCAACATTTTGCTGGTGTCTTATTTTTCAGCGGTTGATGACAGCCTGCCGGCAATCGTCGGATCTGTTATGCGAGGAGCCGTTGCAATCACCATCTGTGCGATCCTTCTTTCCAGGTGGTTCGGCATCGACGGCGTGTGGATATCTTTTCTTGCATCTGAAATACTGACGTTTGTGACAATCCTGGTCTTATATAAGTTTCTGCCGTACACAAAAAAATGACACCTTGCACCTTCCGGTCAGCGACGAAGAATACAGCAAATGCTTCAACCTGCAATGAAAAATTGCAGATTATTATGCTTTCATCATCCCTGACATAATGCAGCCTCCGGCTGCACCACACTCTTTCAGGCTCATCCACTGAGTCTCATCAAATTTAATCCCACCGATGGCATACACCGGAAGATCGACTGCAGCACAGACCTGACGTAAAAAATCAAGTCCCCGTGGCTGCAGTCCTTTTTTGCAGTCCGTCGCATAAATATGCCCTGCCGTCACGTAGGACGCACCAAGTTCCTGTGCTTCCTGTGCCTGCTCCGTAGAATGGACGGATGTGCCGATTTTTTGGATAATCTCTCTCTGGCTCTCCGGTATACTCAAATTCTGAGACTCCCGGTATTTTTGATTTTTCTGATTTTGTTTTTCCAGAACAAACTGACGCAGAATCGGAAGCGGCAGATGTACGGTATCACATTTCAGTTTTTCTGCAACTCTCCAGAATGTATGCAAAATACATGGAACCTGGTATTCTGCACAGATTGCCATCACTTTCTTCGCCAGTTCTTCATATTCTTTTTCTGAGAGATCTTTTTCCCGCAGGATCAACGCATCCGGATGCATTTCACAGACTCTGCGGATCTGTTCCAGAAAAGGACGCTCTGTCAGGCTGCGGTTTGTAACTGCCACAACCTGACCATATTCCCTATACATAGATATAATCCGACATCACCGGCTGAAGATCATGTGCTAATAATGCATCGTAAACTTCTTCGACCGATCTGCCGTCGGAAATTTCGAATTGATCGTCCCCTTTGTCCTCGATATCTTCCACGTGGCTGCCGATTCCGGTACTGACGCCCGCTGAAATCTTGGTTGCTGCGATTCCGACCAGATTGTCACGGACTCTCGCACATTCTCTTGTCGATACGGTGATGCTCGCAAACGGCATAAACAGACGATAGGCACAGACTACCTGCAGAAGCTGTCTTTCATGGACATCCATCGGATTGATGCGGTCGTTGTTGATGATCGGGCGAAGCCGCGGACAGGAAAATGCAATTTCTGCATGCGGATATTTTCTCTGTAAAAGCCATGCATGATAACCGGTCGCAAATGCATCTTTGCGGAAATCATCCAGACCTAACAGTGCTCCGAATCCAACGCCTCGCATGCCGCCCATCAATGCACGCTCCTGAGCATTGACACGGTATGGATAAATGCGTTTGTGTCCTGCCAGATGCAGCGTCTCGTATTTATCGGAATTGTACGTTTCCTGAAATACCGTTACATAATCTGCTCCACATTCGTGAAGATAAGCATATTCATCAGAATTGACCGGATAAATCTCAAGACCGATCACCTTGAAATATTTCTGTGCGATCTTGCAGGCTTCTCCGATATATTCCACGGTAGATTTGCTGCGGCTCTCGCCGGTTAGGATCAGAATTTCCTGCAAACCGGTCTTTGCGATCGCTGCCATCTCTTTTTCAATTTCTTCTGCATTTAACTGTGCACGGTTGATCTTATTGTGACAGTTGAACCCACAATAAATACAATAATTTTCACAGTAGTTTGCAATGTAGATCGGAGTGAACATATAGACGCTGTTTCCGAAATGCTTTCTCGTCTCCACCTGGGCTGCCTGGGCAATCTCCTCAAGAAGCGGCAAAGCTGCCGGTGATAAAAGTGCCCTGAAATCCTCCGGAGTACGCTCACTGTGTGCCAGTGCTCTTCTTACATCTGCTTCGTTATATTTATCATAATCATAAGCTTCCATTTCGCTGACTACTTTATTCAGGACTTCGGAACCGATATCTTCCATGCCTTTCAGGTATTTCATATGGTCGATGCGGTTTTTTTTCTGGTCTTCCAGAATTTCAGCACTTAAAATACTTTCATTTACATGCGTGTTTTCCATGGTGGCTGCCTCCTAATCCTGCAGAAATCCGGTCAGCGGAGAAGATGCACTTGCACCACGTTCGATCGTTCTGCCAAGCCCGGAAAGGTATGCACTTCTTCCGGCTTCGATTGCCTTTTTAAATGCTTCTGCCATCGCCGGAACATCGCCTGCGGTTGCGATCGCCGTGTTTGCCATTACCGCAGCTGCTCCCATCTCCATCGCTTCACATGCCTGGGACGGTCTTCCGATACCGGCATCTACAATGATCGGGAGCTCCATCTCGTCAATCAGAATCTGGATAAATTCTTTTGTGCAAAGTCCTTTGTTGGAACCGATCGGTGCACCAAGCGGCATAATGCAGGCTGCACCGGCATCTGCAAGTGCTCTTGCTGCGTTCAGATCCGGATACATGTACGGCATGACAACAAATCCTTCTTTTGCCAGAATCTCGGTCGCTTTGATCGTCTCATAATTGTCCGGAAGCAGATATTTTGAATCATGTACTACTTCAACTTTCACGAAATCGCCGCATCCGAGTTCTCTTGACAGTCTTGCGATGCGGACCGCTTCCTTTGCATTTCTTGCCCCGGAAGTATTCGGAAGCAGTGTGACATCATCCGGAATATAATCCAGAATATTTGCCAGACCGCCTTCATTTGCACGACGGAGTGCCAGTGTGATAATCTGTGCCCCTGCTTTTTCCACACATGCTTTCACCAAATCCAGTGAAAATTTTCCTGAACCTAATATAAAACGAGAAGTAAACTCTTTTCCTCCAAGTGTAAATGTATCTGTATTTTTTATTTCTTTTTTATCCATAATCAGGACCTTCTTTCCTATTATTTTCTGCTCATGCTTTTTTATTTATCTATCTTTTTTTGCGGCATGAATCTTATGTTTCTTACCTGTCTTCCTACACATCCTCTTCTCCAAGGAT
>ENA-OPWR01002068-OPWR01002068.1-human-gut-metagenome-genome-assembly--contig:-NODE-2068-length-14289-cov-2.809541_pt1 | contig 14289 bp, 9 predicted proteins | sample MGYA00241507_ERZ502006 | MGnify/ENA primary metagenome ERZ502006 (study PRJEB25962, sample SAMEA2043041) | human gut metagenome | biome: human gut; feature: human-associated habitat; material: faeces...
ACTGTCCCTGGGAGAATATCTCCTGGGTACAGGGCGTGTCATAACCTTTTTCCATCTGCTCTATCGTTGCATCCAGTCCCGCAATCCTTGCGGCCTCCCGTACCTCTTCCATAGAAAAAGAATCGTCATACAGCGTGATCTGATCCTTCACGGTACCGGGTACTCTGTGAAAAGTCTGCTCCACATAGCCGTACAGACTGCGCTTTTCATTTTCCGGAATCTGAAAAGCATCTCTTCCCTGAATCAGCACTTTACCCTCTCCCGGCTGATAGAGTCCCAACAACAGTTTGAAGACCGTACTCTTCCCTGCACCGGTTCTGCCCGACAGAGTGACCTGTTCTCCGGAATACACTTTGAAGCTTACGTGATGCAGGATTTTACGGCTGTCATCCTCATAAGCAAAGGTTACGTTTTGCAGCTCCACAAACGGCATCTCTTCCTCTGGGACCACCGGGATCTCCAATTTCCGTACTCTCTCCGGTAATTCCTCTAACGCATAGAATTCATTGATCCGGTGCACACCTGCAATGGCGGACTGCATGGTCTGTATCTCCATTCCCAGACTCTCCACAGGGGTAAAGATCTGGGAGATATAGTTAATTACCGCTACCGCTGTACCTGCAGACATACCAAACAGTGTCAACACCTTTGCATTACCGGAGGCAGAAAACAGCATCACAACCGCCACCACGATAGCATTCAGGATCAGGATCACCGGGGAATAAATGGCATCATAAAAATTCGTGCGATCTACCGCGCGATAACTCTCCGCAATATATTCATCATACCGCTCCTCCATATAGCGCTCTTTTCCCAGCGTATGAATGGTGCGGATATTGTGCAGCGTCTCCGGCACATGTCCGGAGGCTCTGCCCACGGCACGACGGTTCTCGATCTGGGCTTTCAGCATGTTTTTCTGCACTGTCCGGGTGAACCAATACAGAAATGGCAGCAGGATCAAAAGTACGATCGCCAGTCCTCTGTTTTTTAACCAGATCACCACCAGAATACTTATAATCTTACAGGCATCGGCAAACATGCTGATGATTCCGGAGGTAAACAGGTTCTCCACCGTATCCACATCTCCTACGAACCGGGATACGATAGTACCGGGTTCCTGCTTCGTCAGTTCCCCTGCCGTCAGGTTCGTGTATTTCTCCATCATGCTGCTCCGCAGTGCGTGGGTGATCTTCTGACCGAAGACCGTCAGCAGACCTTCCCGAAGGCTTTCGGTCAGCCCGGTGAGCACCGTAAAGGCAAAATACAGTACCACCAATGCAACCGGAACTGCGTTTCCTGCGGTGATCGTATCCACAATACTACCGAGGATCCAGGGCGGCAGAAGCGCGGTTACAATGGCACCTACGACTGCCAACAGGATTCCCAGTGACAGTCCTGCATAGCCTGTCACAGTCTGCCGGATCACGCTGCGGACATTTTTCACATTCTGTCTCTTATTTTTCTGCATCTGTTTATTTTTCTGCATGATCCGGACCTCCCTCCTGCGTACTGTGTGCATCAGCGCCATCCGCCTGTGCTTCATACAGTCTCGCATACTCCGGGAACTTTTCCAGGATCTGTTCGTGGGTTCCTGCGGTCACTTTTCCATCCTCCATCCACAGCACCTGATCCATTTGGGGGAACAGATAGAGTCTGTGGGACAGTAGGATCACGATGCTGTCTGCTGCCAGCTTCCGTAGATTGGCAAAAACCTCTTCCTCCGTCTTGCGATCCAGTGCGGAAAAAGGATCGTCCAGGATCAGGACCGGACGCTTATGGCACAGGGTTCTCGCCAATGCCAGCCGCTGTGCCTGACCACCGGAGAGCCGGACGCCACCATTTCCCACAATGGTGTCCATACCCTCTTCCATCTCTGCCACCTCACCGTCGAAACAGACTGCCTTCAGATACTTCTCCGGATCGTCATCATCGCCCAGCAGTATATTGTTACGGACACTATCATTGAACAGCTCCGGATCATGTCCTAAATATCCCACCATGCCGTTTTGCTCTGCTTTGGTCATCCCGGATAATTCTTTGCCGTGGAAACAGATCCTTCCTTCGTAAGGGTATTCACAAAGGAAGGTCTTTCCCAAGGTGGATTTACCACACGCCACTGCGCCGGTGACACCAATGATCTGTCCCGGAGTGGCTGACAGATTGAAGTCCTCATAGATCTTCTCTCCGCCGGGATAAGCAAAGCTTACATGAGATACTTCCAGCGTTCCCGGCTCCTGTACCAGGCTGTCGTCCTCATAAGTGGTTTCCTTCATCAGTGGCTTGATGCGCTTCCAGGAGACCTGGGCTTTATGTACCGCATTGAATAATTTCGCGGCATGAGAAGATTTCACGGCTAACTTCAAAAAACAGGATAAAAACGTGGTAAAGGCTGCCACATCCCATATTTTCCAGCCGGTTCCCAGCACATTTTGGCTGCCGAAATACAGGATAAACAATACTCCTGTCATGGAGATGATCCGGTACAGCGGGGGGAACGCAGTACTCCAGATATTGGCCTTCACAGCAGATGTCTCATAATCGGTAAGGTTCGCTTCATAGGCCTGCCTGCGCTCTTTTTCTCTGCCATAGACACGGTAAGTGATAGCGTTAGTGGCTCTGTCCAGTGTTGCGGCACTTAAATCTCCGGACTTTTCCTTATAAGCAGCTCCGGTGCGTTGCACGTTACGCTTCATCTTCTCCGCCAGCACATAAGATACCGGTAAAAACAGCATACCCAGAATTGCCAGCCGCCAGTCATAGAATAACAACATTCCCACATATGCTGCCAGTGCCACACCGGTATCGAAGATCTCTGTGGTAAATTTCCTCATCCCCTCCGCGCAGTCATCCACATCCAGGATTGCCTTGGTCATGACATTTCCAGCACCCTCTTCTTCCAGTTCGGCACGGCTTCTGTGCACCAGGCTGCGGTACAGGATCTCTTTCATGTCACGATTTACATTATTGGCAAAACGTCTGACATAAAAACGTTTGATATAACGGGCAATCTGCACGATGGCAATAGATATCACATATGCCGTCACCAGCACCAGCATATCCCGGTATCCGGCCTTCCCGCCCAGAATATCCACCAGGCATCCCGTCATCCGACCCTCGAACCACGGTCCTGCCAGCAGTCCGAGGTTATAGATCAGTCCGGAGAACGTGACTGCCAGCAGCACCGGCCACTGGGTTTTGAAATAATACAGGATCTGATCCTTTTTCACTGCCTCAGATATCTGTTTCATCTTCTCCTGCTCCTTCTTCCACACATTTTGCCACATTGACAAATCCTGCCCTTCTCACGTCATCCATCAATTCTGCTTCTTTCCTCAGCACTACATAAAAAGATGTACTATTCTCTGATTTAGATAATAGTACATCTTTTTCATCTGTCAATGTATTGACTCACTTGCGTTCATTATCTCAGGCCTTCAGAATCTCCGACAGATTCCTCTGGATCCCGGCCGCCACATCCGGTTTATTCATCGAATAGACATGGATATGTTTTACGCCGTTGGCCAGTAGATCAATGATCTGATCGGTGGCATAGGCGATACCTGCCTGTTTCATGGCTTCCGGGTTATCACCGAAACGGTCTACGATATTTTTGAAGCGCTCCGGCACATTACAGCCGGACAGTTTTACGGCATTTCTCACCTGTACACCGCGGGTGATGGGCATGATGCCGGGAACGATGGGCACGGTAATCCCTGCCTCCCGCACACGGTACATAAAGTTGAAGAAGATATTGTTGTCGAAGAACATCTGGGTCGTCAGATACTCACATCCGGCATCCACCTTTGCCTTCAGTCCCTGAATATCCGCATTCTTGTTAGCGGAATCGGGATGCACCTCCGGGTAGCAGGCACCTCCTACGCAAAAATCTCCGTTTTTCTTAATAAAACGCACCAGATCGGAGGCGTGCGTAAAATCCGTAAATACTTCTCCGTCGAAATCCTTGGGAATATCTCCTCTCAGAGCCAGAATATTCTCGATCCCTGCTGCCTGCATTTCTGTAAGAGCTGCGCCGATACTGCTCCTGTCAGCGCAGACACAGGTCAGATGCGCCACAGTAGGTACATTGTACTGCTTCTGAATCTCTCCTGCCAAAGCAATGGTATGTCCCTTGGTACTGCCGCCGGCGCCATAAGTCACGCTCATATAAGCAGGCTGCAATGCCGCGATCCCCAGTGCTGCTGCCTCCACATTTCCGAAATCCGTACTTTTCTTCGGAGGAAATACCTCAAAAGAGAGCGTTGCTGTATCTTTATTCAAAATATCTCTGATCTTCATACAATTCTTCTCGCCTTTCCATCATCTACATACCTTCAGGCTACGTAATTACCCTTTGTTTTCCCGCAAAAAGATCGGCAGGAAATCCTGTTTCTCCTCTTCTGCAGTCTCACTCTCCGCAATGACATTCCGGATATTCTGCATCCGCTTATCCAGTGCCGCACTCTGCTGCGCACAGTCATACAGCTCGTCCTTCAGGAACTTTGACTGACTCTCCGGAATGTTTTTCTTATACTGCAGCTTGTGCTCCAGGCTCGCCCAGAAGTCCATGGCTATGGTGCGGAACTGTACCTCCACATAGACCAGCTTCTTCGTGTTCTGCAAAAAGATCGGCACCTGCACAATCAGATGAAGGCTGCGGTAACCGCTCTCCTTGGGATTTTTTATATAATCCTTGCGCTCGATCAGGGTAATGTCATCCTGTCGTAAAAAGCTCTCCGCCAGCTCGTATATATCATCCGGAAAAGAGCAGATAACGCGGACACCTGCGATATCATTTAAATTTTTTTCAATGTTGTCCACCGAAAACGGGATCTCCTGACGCTTCATTTTCTTCATGATACTGTCCGGTTCCTTGATCCTGCATTTTATCGACTCGATCGGGTTTCTGCTGTTCTGGACCGACAGCTCTGTATTTAATACATCCAGCTTTGTCTTTACCTCTAACATCGCACATTCGTACTGCATCATCAGACAGCGAAACTTCTGTAACTCCTCAATGTCCCCAAAAACATGATCCAGTTCCTTGACTGTTTCAATATCCATGTACTCCATTTGACTTTCTCCTTAGAAACATTATTTTGTAACGGCTTCTCCTGACCGGTTACCTTCTAATTACTATTTTACCATACTTTTACCAAAAATTTATTTAAACTTCTGTGAAGATTTCATACAATAGAATGCGCACTCTGCGAACATTCTATTGTCATGAATAATAGAAAGTGCGTTTTTTACATCAAAGGTGCAAACAACCGTAGAAGGCACTGGGTTCCACGCAAAACAGCGGATCGCCCGCTCTTATATTTTTCTGTCACTTCCGTACTCTCGGCAAAAATATGTTCAAAATCCTTCCGCATTTCCTTCACCGCATCACAGTTGTACAAAAAAGCCCCATTTTCAAAATGAAGATACAAACTGCGATAATCCATATTGATCGTGCCACAGGTTGCCGCTTCCCCGTCGCAGACACACTGTTTTGCATGAATAAATCCAGGTGTGTATTCATAAATACGCACCCCCTGTCGCACCAGTCCTGCATAATAAGAACGTGTCACTTTGTAGATCAGTTTTTTATCCGGGATTCCCGGTGTGACGATCCGCACATCCACCCCGCGTTTTGCTGCAAGTCCCAGTGCCCGGTTCATCTCATCTGTGATGATCAGATACGGGGTTGTGAAATAAATCTCCTTTTTTGCATGTGCAATGAGATTCATATAAACACTCTCTCCGACGTGCTCGTCATCTAACGGACTGTCCGCATACGGCTGGATAAAACCATCCTGTTTCGCCTGATAATCTGTCTCTGGCAGATACTTCTGATAATCCTGATCTGTTTTTTTCACGGCATTCCACATTTCAAGAAACATGACAGTAAGGCTTTTTACCGCATCCCCCTCTAAGCGGATACCGGTATCCTTCCAGTGTCCGTACGGGTGGGTAATGTTAAAATACTCATTTGCAAGGTTATATCCCCCTGTAAATCCCACCTTTCCATCGATGACCGTGATCTTTCTGTGATCCCGGTTATTCATAAATACGGACAATACCGGAATAATCGGATTGAATACACGGCATGCAATGTCATTTTCTTCCATGCGTTTACGGAAATCATGATTGATAAAACCGATACTTCCGACATCATCATAAAAAATACGTACCTCCACACCATGTGCAGCTCTGTCTTTCAAAACGTTTAAAATCCGCTCAAACGATTCCGCCTGCTCGATTGCATGGTACTCCATAAAAATAAAATGTTCTGCTTTTTTCAGTTCTGCAAGCTGTGCCTCCAGCCCCTGTGACGCATCCGCATAAAATACTACATCCGTATTATGATATACCGGATAATGCCCGTATTTCCAGATATAATCCGACTGATTTGCAATCGACAAATCTTTTTCCTGCAGTTCTTTTATGACCTCATCATCACCGTTTAAAAAAGGAAAAAGTTCCTCATCGATCAATTCATAACGTTTTTTCATGCCCCTCGTCAGATTCGAACGCCCGAATAACAGAAACACACACAATCCAAAAATCGGAAAAGCTGCAATCAGAAGCATCCATGGCACTTTAAATGCCATATTTCCATGCGTTCCGTATATTGCAAAGACAACTGAGACTGCGATCAGCGTGGAAAAAAGGGAAATTGCCGCTGAATAACGGTTCAGCCATAAGAAAAGGTTGATGATCCATATCACCTGAAGCAAGACACTGATTCCGACAAAGACAAGTCTTCCTATGCTGTTTTTTACTGATGTTTTCTGTTCTGTTCTCATAGTATTGAAAAATACCGCACAATTGCTCATGCGGTACTCTTTTCTCCATTTCCAATTTATTTTTTAATTACGTCCACCTATTTTATCTTTTACATTTGCGTTTACTTTTCCGAGGTAACCTACCAGCTCATCTGATACTGTCACAATCCGCTCTGTCGCCTGATTGCACTGGTCAACGATCTGCTGGAATTCTTCCATATTCTCGGTCGTTACTTTGGCGCTGTCAGCATTCTGCTCCGCAAACTCTGTCAGAGATGTGATTCCACTCTCGATCACAGTCTTATGATCATCTAACGCACTTACTTCTTCACTGATTCCATCTACCGCATCGCTTGTATTCTTGATTTCCTCATTCAGTGAACGGAAAATCTCTTCTGTATCATGAATCTTTTCATTCTGTTTTACAAACGCTTCTGATACCTTCTGCGTGATCTCTACACTAATATTTGAATTGTCAATCAATGTATTGACAATCTGGTTGATCTGCTCTGTTGATTCTCTTGACTGATCTGCTAACGTACGGATCTCTTCCGCAACAACTGCAAATCCTCTTCCATGTTCCCCTGCTCTTGCAGCCTCAATGCTTGCATTCAATGCAAGAAGGTTTGTCTGATTAGAAATTCCGGCTATGATCTCTGTTGCCGTACGGATCTCCTGCGCTGACTGGTTGGTCAGATCTGTCTGCTGTCTTACATTTTCAATCGCAATGCCGCTCTCTTTGCTGATATTTACAAGTTCCTCCATGATTGCTTCTGCTGCTTTGTTGCTCTCTTTCATATGCTCTGCACTCTGTGCTAACATCGAAACATTTTCAGCAATTTCATCAATCGTTCTGCTGATAGCGTCGATCTTCTCTTTCATATCAACGGTATGATCTGCCTGGGATATTGTATTATCGGTAATGGTGGTAACTGCCTGCTCGGTCTGTTCCAGAGAAGTTGTCATACTCTTAAAGATATGTTTGAAATCCTCCGAAACCTCACCAAGCTCCTTCGTCGCCTTTTTAATGCCAAGTACAACCTGTGAAAATGAAGTAATCGACTCCTGAAATGTACGCACAAGCTGTCCGATCTCACCATCTTTCTCCGCAAGTTTATTTGCCTTCTCTGCAACACCACCGGAACCTCCTGCCTCTGTGCCTTCGCCCATAAGCTGTCTGAAAACATCCAAAAGTGTCCTGATTAATGCAAACACTAACCCGAAAATGATTACTGTTGCAGCACAGATCAGTATCATCGCAACCATTGTGCCGATCACTCCATTTTTCAACAGCTCAAGTACAACAATCTGCCATACTGCCATAATCAGGAAAAACACACCAAAAACGCTTAGCAGTTTTTTCCATGCCATCTTTTTATCATCGCCCATTTTTTTATCCTCCATCTGTTTTTATTACCTAAGACTGTCCCGCAGCAGGCGGCGCAGTCTGCATTGATTTCTGCATAACCTTATTCTCATACATTGCATGATCTGCTTCACGGAATACGGATGCAAAAGAATCTATGCAGTCCGGCTCATAAAATGCGATTCCCCGCGCAATCTGTATTTTCTGTTCATACTTTGTATTGTTTTTATTGAAAACCACAATGCCATCATCAAAATTTCTCAGCAACTCATCACATATTGCCTTTTCGGCCTGTTCGATGATGATCACAAATTCGTCTCCTCCGATGCGGTATACGATATGGTCTTTAAATCCCTTTTGTATCAGTCTGCTTGCATCCCTGATCAGCATGTCACCGAATTCATGTCCAAAATTGTCATTGATCTTTTTAAGGTTATTGATATCCATGACTACAACTGCATATTTGATCTTCTCATCAGCCGCACGTTTATCTAACTTATCCACATACTCTTTATATGCAGCTTTATTGGCAACGCCTGTCAGGGCATCCGTATACGCCTGCTCATTCACATAGTCAATGTAATGCCGCAGGTGATTTACCATCTGTTGCACGCTGTCTGCAAGTACACCAACCTCATCTTTGGATTCACAGTCGATATTGACCTCAAGATTACCACCGGCAACCTTCTGTGCAGCTTCCGTAAGTTCTTTGAGCGGACGCGTCATTTCCCTGGTAACATGGATTGTGATCAAAACCGATATAAAGATGATAGACAGCGTTGAAACCAAAAACAATCGGATAATACGGTTACTCGACGCATTGATCTCCTTTGCCGGTGCGGTAACAACAAAAAACATACCGTTTTCTAACTGTCTGGCGGTCATTTTCTTCTTTATGCCATCCAGATTATAACCGACAAGATTATCCTGTGTTCCTTTTTTGTACAGTAAATTTAAGACCTTTCTGATCTTTCCATGTGTATTTTCTTCATCAAGTCCTTCCGGATAATCACGGTGATAATAAATTACATAATCTGCTCCTGCAAGGAAAGCATAACCGCTCTCATAAATCTGTACAGAATCCACCTTTTCTTTCAGCAGTGCCATATCAATATCCATGCCCAGAACACCGATAAAGTCTTCATTCCTGTATATCGGCACCACATAAGAAATAATCCAGTCATTTTTATTCTTATTGTCATACGGCTCCATCCAGAACGCCTCTTCTTTTTCGAGTGCCTCATAATACCAGTCGACATGCTCCTTATCATCCTGTGCATATTTTGAAAAATCGACAAGGGAATCTTCAGTAACTTCGCCATTTTCATCCTTGTACCAGAAAAATCCTGTCTGGGGACCAGCAAGTTCCGGATTCACTCTCATATAGACTCCGCGTGATCCTTCTGTATTTTTCACAGTATGTAAGGCAACCTCCTGCACTTTCTTCACCAGCACATCGGTATTGTCTTTGTCCATCCCGTTTTTTCCAAGTTCGCCATACTGTTCTATTGTATAATCCTGAATCATATTCACGGACTGTTCAATACTTGTCAGCGTTGCATTGATCTCCTCTGCCTTATCCTCGCAAAACAGATTCATGAACTGCGCGGAATCCTCATTTACAAGTTTATGCGTATATATAAAACCAACATATCCAAGTGCCAGCGCTGAAAGAAGTACACATCCTACCGTCAAAGCCAGAAATTTAGACTGTAAAGACCTCATCGGCAATCCTCTCTCTCTTCTTTCTGATATAGTTCTATTATATGCATTTTGTCATAAATTGTCAAAAAATATCACTCATTTTTTGTATGTTTTTTTGAACACTTTCGACAACATTTTCTTGATTTTTTTCCCGGGAAACCCTAAAATTATTTGTGGTATGTGACCATACCACAAATAATTTTGACACAATAGAGGTATAAATTTTATGGAATTTCAAAAATTAAATGCACCATCACTCAAAGAGTTATTTATATCCGAACTTGAAAATATGATCATTTCCGGCAGACTTCCGATTGGCACGAAACTCCCATCCGAACGTGAACTTGCCTCATCCATGCAGGTTTCACGTGCCGTCGTCAACTCAGGTATCGCCGAACTTGAAAAGAAGGGGTTTGTCGTGGTAAAACCACGGATTGGTACGTTCGTGGAAGATTACCGCAGAAATGGAACTATGGACACTTTAGTTTCCATTATGAAATATAATGGCGGTTCTTTAAGCAGTGATGAGATCCGTTCCATCCTCGAAGTGCGTATTCTTTTTATGAACCTTGCAGCCCGCCTTACGATTGAAAAAGCAAGTGACGCTGAAATCGAGGGACTTACCTTTTATCTGGACAAATTAAAAAATTCCTCCACCCCGGAGGATGCCGCTGCATCGATCTTTGAATTCAGCCACGAACTGAGTTTTATCAGTGGAAATATGCTTCTGCCGCTGTTTTTTACCTCTTTCCGCGACCTTGTTTGCAGCCTGTGGGTGCGCTATGCAATAAAATACAGCATCGAGGAATTATACCAGAGTGCCTTATCCATTTATAATTTCGTCCGTGCAAGGGACGTAGACGGTGCTCTCCATTACATAGAAACTTCCACCACAGAATGTATCAGCGGAAACCGCATGATCTACTGATCTTAGAAACACCTTCAAATAAACTTCATAAAAACAGCCGGACTTTGAGGCATTCTGACCGCTGCTTCATTATCTGACGATCACAGGTCACCTCAAAATACGGCTGTTCTTATTTTTCTTACATTTTATTTTGCAAACTGGCTGTTATACAGTTTTGCATAAAATCCATTTTTCTCTAACAGTTCCTCATGTTTTCCCTGTTCCACAATATTTCCATCCCGCATGACAAGAATGATATCTGCTTCTCGGATCGTGGAGAGACGATGTGCAACGATGAAACTGGTACGTCCTTTCATCATACGCGCAAATGCTTCCTGAATCTTGATCTCGGTTCTCGTATCAATCGAGGATGTCGCCTCATCTAAGATCAGCATCGGCGGCAGACACAGCATGACTCTCGTGATACAAAGGAGCTGTTTCTGTCCCTGCGAAAGACTTCCGCCATCCTCCGAGATCACGGTATCATATCCTTTTGGCAGACGCTTGATAAAGCTGTGAGCATGGGATGCTTTTGCCGCTGCGATGATCTCTTCCTCCGTGGCATCCGGTTTTCCCATCGTGATATTTTCACGGATCGTTCCACTCCTTAACCACGTTTCCTGCAATACCATACCATAATTGCTTCTGAGGCTCTTTCTGGTCATTTCATCGATCGGTGTTCCGCTGACACGGATCTCTCCACTGTTCACATCATAAAAACGCATCAGAAGATTGATGAGTGTCGTCTTACCGCAGCCCGTAGGCCCTACGATTGCCACGCGCTGTCCCGGCTGTACGGAAAGGTTGAAATCCTCGATCAGCTTCTGTTCCGGCGTATAAGAGAAATATACATGGGACAGTTCTACGCTTCCGTCCGCTTTCTCTAACACTTTCGCACTCTCTGCATCCGGCTTCTCGACCGGCTCCTCGATCAGTTCAAACACTCGGGCAGCACAGGCAAGTGCATTCTGCAGCTCGGTGATGACACCGGAGATCTCGTTAAACGGCTTCGTATACTGGTTCGCATAACTTAAAAGACTCGATAACTGTCCGACTGTAATGCTTCCTTTGATGGCAAGAAATGCACCGACGACACCGACTGTCGCATAGACAAGGCTGTTGATAAAACGTGTTGCCGGGTTCGTGATACTTGAAAAGAAGATCGCACGCAGTGAATATTTCTGCAGTCTTCCGTTGATCTCGTCGAACTGCTCTAACGCCTCATCCTCATGTGAAAATGCCTGCACGACTTTCTGGCTTCCAACCATCTCTTCGATGAAAGCGGTCTGTTCGCCCCGTGTCTCAGACTGCAGTTTGAACATGGAAAATGTCTTTTTTGCAATAAAACTTGCAACAAACAATGATAACGGTGTGATGACCACGACCGCAACCGTGATATTCACACTGATCGTCAGCATAAAGATCAGTGTACCGAAAATTGTCACGATTCCGGTAAAAAACTGTGTAAATCCCATCAGAAGACCATCTGCAAACTGATCAACATCCGCGATGACACGGCTGACCACCTCTCCATAAGAATGGGAATCAATATACTTAAGCGGTAAATGTTCGATCCGCTCAAACGCTTCTTTCCGGATATCACGGATCACATTGTAAGTAATCTTATTGTTGCATGCATTCATGATCCACTGCGCGGCTGCCGTGAGCAAAATCACCACTGCCATACGCTCTAAGATCACAAGGATTCCTGCAAAATCAACCTGTCCCTTCGTAATGATCAGGTCGACTGCACGTCCTGTTAAGATCGGGATATAAAGAGTCAGTGCCACGGTAACTGCCGCAAGCACGATCGATAAGCCAAGGTAAAACCAGTATCTCCGGATGTAATCAAGCACTTTTTTTACTGTTGTCTTCTGCTGGTCTGTCGCTACTTTTTTCATGCCGTCTTACCTCCTTCCTGTTTCTTAAACTGTGAGTTGTAGATTTCCTGATATACCTCACAGCTTTCTAACAGCTCTTCGCTGGTTCCAAGTCCGACGATCTTTCCATCATCAAGCACAACGATGCGGTCTGCATGCTGGATTGAAGCAGCTCGCTGGGAAACGATAAAGACGGTCGTCTCTCCTTCCATTTCGCGGATGGCTTTTCGAAGAGCTGCATCCGTTGCAAAATCAAGTGCGGATGCACTGTCGTCTAAAATGAGTATCTCCGGTTTCTTTACGACTGCACGTGCGATCGTTAAACGCTGGCGCTGTCCGCCGGAAAGGTTTTTTCCGCCCTGTTCGATTTCAAAATCAAGTCTGCCCTCTTTGTTGTCGACAAACTCTTTTGCCTGCGCAACTGTGATGGCACGGTTCAGATCTTCTTCTGTCGCATCCGGGTTTCCCCATTTTAAGTTCTCGCGGATCGTTCCATGGAACAACACGGCTTTCTGTAAAACCGTACCGATCTTTCCACGCAGCTCCTCAAGCGGATAATCTTTGACGTCTTTTCCGTCCACTTTAATAAAACCGGACGTCACGTCATAAAACCGCGGGATCAGGTTGACTACCGAAGATTTTCCGGAACCGGTTCCTCCGATGATACCGATCGTCTCGCCTTTTTTTACCTTAAAATCAATATCCGTTAAAGATTCGTCTCCGGCACCCGCATAGGTTAATCCTACATGTGAAAATTCCACGGCATACTCTGCTTCTTCTGATCTGTCAGCGGTATCCGTCTGCACCTTATCCACTTTCTGGCCTGATCCGTCCGTGATGGATGGCTGCATCTCAAAAATGGACTGGATACGGTTTCCACATGCAATGGATTTATTGATATTGATGATCAGGTTTGCAAGCTTCACTAACTCCACTAAGATCTGTGACATATAGTTGATCAGCGCAACCACCTCACCCTGTGTGATATATCCGTTATCAACACGGACTGCACCGGTCCAGACAAGCACCACGATCGCACCGTTGATGATCACATAGGTAAGCGGATTCATTAGTGCTGATATCTTTCCGACATAGATCTGCGCCCTTGTCAGAAGATCATTATTTTCATTAAAATGTACTTTTTCATCATCTTCCTTATTAAAAGCACGGATCACCCTGCTTCCTGTTAAATTTTCTCTTGTGATCCCAAGCACCTTATCGAGCGCTGACTGTACCTTTTTATAAAGCGGAATACTGATCAGCATGATACCGAATACGATTATGGAAAGAAGCGGGATCGTAACGACAAACACCAGTGCCGCTTTGACATCGATGGTAAATGCCATGACCATTGCGCCGAACACGATAAACGGGGAACGCAGAAACAGACGCAGCACAAGGTTCACGCCGTTCTGCACCTGATTGACATCACTTGTCATTCTCGTGATCAGTGTCGCCGTTCCAACAGTATCCATCTCTGTAAAAGAGAGGCGCTCAATGTGTGCAAACAGCGCATGGCGCAGTTTTGTTGCAAACCCGACTGCCGCCTTTGCCGCGAAATACTGTGCGGTGACCGAGCAGGTCAGACCGATCACTGCAAGCAGTACCAGCACCATGCACATTTTCATAATATAGGACTTGTCCCCGGTCGCAACACCGGTATCA
>ENA-OPWR01002077-OPWR01002077.1-human-gut-metagenome-genome-assembly--contig:-NODE-2077-length-14253-cov-1.650162_pt1 | contig 14253 bp, 16 predicted proteins | sample MGYA00241507_ERZ502006 | MGnify/ENA primary metagenome ERZ502006 (study PRJEB25962, sample SAMEA2043041) | human gut metagenome | biome: human gut; feature: human-associated habitat; material: faeces...
CCGACCGCGGAACGCTCGAAGCCGTCGAATTCTGCGGGCTCCATGCTGCAGAAACGAGCTTCACCGAGCTTGAAGTTTCTAGCAGCCACTTCTCCAATTGCCAGTTCCTTAGCTGCGACTTCACTGGTGCACTTTTCGTTGACGTCGCCTTTGAAGGTTGCGATTTCTCCAACAGCATATTCGACAGCGCCGCATTCACACGCTGCACGTTCAACGATTGCAAGTTCGCTGGCGTATCCTTTACCGAAGCGCTTTGGGAACAGGTGGCCGCAGAGGGTTGCACGTTTGCCTACGGCGCATTCAACCGATGTCTTTGGAAAAGCGTTCGAGCTCAAACCTGCGATTTCTCATCAGCTGACATGACTGAAATGGAGCTGCACGGCATCTCGCTCGAGGACGACCGCTTTGTTGGAACGAGTTTCTTCCGCACGAAGCTCGTCGGCCTCGACTTCACATCATGCCAGCTCGAGGGTATTGCCATATCGGATGCCATGACCGAAATATATGGCGCAAAGCTCGGACTCTATCAGGCTGCAGCTTTAGCCCGACGCCTTGGTGTCATCATTGAGGAGTAGCCAAAGCCAAGGAACTGGGATTATAGCGATTCGTCTCTATTGCAATCTGGTTGAGAAAGAGAAAAACAATGACTGATGGCTTGAACATTGCAGAGTGGGTACACATGCTTCGCCACCCGAACAACCGCGAAGCCTATCGTGCTTTGCAATCTCTACAAGAGGCAAGCGACTTAGACAATGCTGTCTATGCATACATCGACACCTTCATTGAGATGATGCGCGTCTCCAATTCCTATATTCGAACTCGCGGGCTGACCCTGATCGCCTGCAATGCGAAATGGGACGAGGAGGGAAAGATCGATGGAATCATCGACGAGTATTTAGGGCACGCAACCGACAACAAGCCCATCACTGCCCGACAGTGCATAAAATCCCTCCCGAAACTTGCTGAAGCGAAGCCGCATCTAATGCCATACATCGCTTCATCGCTCAGGCAGGCTGATACTTCGCAATACGCTGACAGCATGAAACCGCTCATCCAAAACGATATACGCGATGCACTGCTCGCTCTGGACTCCACGCAATGAGGCAGCATCAAAAACGCAAAGCAAGCACAAACAAGCTGACCAGAGGTATCGACGCGTGATGCCGGCTTTGCCTGGGACTCGTAAAATGCCTCAAATCGAGATAGATTACTTGCGAATAGATTGAGAGCTGAAGCACAATAGAGGCTAACGGGAATGCATTCCAATTGCGCGAGTCGTCCAAAGGAGATATATGAGTTGGATCGCCGCCGCCCTGCTGGCGGCACTCTGCGCAGGCATAACGTCTATCCTCGCTAAATGCGGCATGCGGGATACCGATTCCGATATCGCCACGGGTATACGGACCGCTGTTGTGCTCGTTTTTGCATGGCTCGTGGTGTTCGTCACTGATGCGCAAGCTGGAATAGGCAATATCGCTCCCCTTTCGTGGGCCTTCCTTATTGCCTCAGGAGTTGCAACGGGGGCCTCATGGCTGTGTTACTTCAAGGCGCTTTCACTGGGCGATGTTAATAAGGTCGTACCTGTGGACAAATCGAGTGCGGCAATAGCCGCCCTTCTTGCCATCATCTTGTTCGGCGAAACGAGCAGTCTCGCGGTCAAACTCATCTCCATCGTGCTTATAACCGTAGGCACCTACCTTATGATCGAGAAAAAGCCGAAAGGCAACGATACGAGCGTCATGCAAGATACCAATGCCCATGGTCACGGATGGCTCTGGTATGCTATCGGGGCTGCAGTGTTTGCAGCACTCACGTCGATACTCGCGAAGGTAGGAATCGAGGGAGTCGACTCAAACCTAGCTACCGCGATTCGCACGTTTGTCGTGCTGGTAATGGCCTGGGGAATAGTCATCGCGCGGGGGAAGCTGAAGCTCGCCTGCGATGTGAAACGTGGCGAGTTGCTTTTTCTTGTGGCATCTGGTCTCGCAACCGGAGCATCCTGGTTGTTCTTCTACTACGCCATACAGGTCGGTCAAGTGAGCGTAGTGGTGCAAATTGACAAGCTTTCAATAGTAGTCGCGGTTGTGTTCGCTTGGATGTTCCTGCGCGAAAACCTTTCCCTTCGTGCGGGAGGCGGACTGGCGTTGATAGTCTTTGGCACCGCCCTGATGACGGCGTTCCCCTAGGATTGTTCCCTTAGGGTGTCCAAGTTGAAGGCAACCTCAAGCGAAAGCTTTATCCCTATCCTGCCAACATGAAACCGCGGAGCGGAAGAGAGCTGGGATTGTGACGATTCGTCTTTATCGCAAACTAACAAGAAAGAAGGGTTGCACTCATGGATATTAATGCTTGGATGAACGATCTTATCGACCAATTAAAGACCGAGTTCAAAGAGAGGCTCGTGCTTGTTGGACTACAAGGGAGCAGGGCTCGGGGCGAGCAACGCGAAGACAGCGACATCGATATCGTGGTCGTTATAGAAGACCTAAACGCCCATGACCTCGCCTCGTATCGCAGCGTCGTTCAAAGGATGCCGCATGCTGAGCTTGCTTGCGGGTTCGTCGGGTCGCCCGACGTACTTGCAGCTTGGCCGCGACATGACGTGTTCAACCTGGTGAACGACACTAACATCAGATACGGTTCATTCGACTTCATGGACACAAAGTTCACCGCTGAAGAAGCGAAGCTTGCAGCTGATGCATGCGCGTCCGGGATCTACCACGCGCTTTGCCATACAGCGGTGTTCGAGCCGAACATGCTTCCAGACCTATTGCAAGGCTGCTTGAAGTCAGTATTCTTCGGGATTCGCGCAAAGCATTTTGCCCAAACGGGAGAGTTCGTGAACAGCCGCGCACAGCTATCGGACCTAGCAAACGACGACGAAAAGAAGCTCTTGCAAGCCTACAACGGAGACGCACAGATGGATAACCAAGAACTTGCAAGCAGACTTCTTCAATGGTCCAACAACGAATTAGTAGGAAGGGAAATTCATGACCGTAGAAAGAGCTAAAGAGCATTTGAGAGAATATGGTCGCGATCTCGATGTGCTGGAATTCGACGTTTCGAGCGCTACCGTCGAGCTGGCGGCGAAGGCGATCGAATGTGCGCCTGAACGCATCGCAAAGACACTGTCGTTCATGGTTGACGATGGTGTTGCGCTCATTGTCTGCGCAGGAGATGCGCGCATCGCGAACCCTAAGTTCAAAGAAGCGTTTCATTGCAAGGCCAAGATGGTAGATCCGGAAAAGGCAGAAGAGCTTATAGGTCACGCTGTTGGAGGCGTATGCCCTTTCGGCGTGAATGACGGCTGCAAAATCTATTTGGACGAATCGCTTCACCGCTTCGAAACGGTGTTTCCCGCATGCGGCAGTTCAAACAGTGCCATTGAACTTACACCTGATGAGCTAGAGAAACTAACGCCTGGAAGCACTTGGGTTGATGTATGCAAATTGCCTGAGACGGACTAGCAACCATTTCGTCTTTTAATGAGCGCCTGTTTTCGGTCGCTTCGACCGCACGAATAGAACGATCGAGCTAACGACATCAGCAACGAAGAATAGCGAAAGAACGATATAGAGCGCACATTCTCCTGAAGTGATGGTTGTGGATCGTTTCGCTTTGACTGCGGTGGCTATTGTCCAAATACTGCCAGACATCACGGCAAGCCAGCCGAGTATGGCAAGCCCAAATCCAATAACCCACATAAATCCAACGAGTATAGGATGAAAGCCTCCTATGATGCACAAGACTTCGATTATGCCACCCAAGATGAAGAATGGGATGAGCCCCAGTTTATAGGTGAGCATAATGGCTCGAGTGACAGACAATGCGTCAGAATCTTTTCGGACGGCGACAATGATTCCGAGGATCAGATTGATTATCTGCAGGAGCGGAACGATCATGAGCGAAGTATTGATAGCCGCATCAAGGATCGAATCGCTCGCTGTTTCCGCTGAGCCTCCTATACCCAACAGCAAGAGAGGAACATAACATGCGACGATGGTGGCAATGGCAATGATCCACGAAGAAACACGAAGTCCTGTTGGCATCGGTCTATGGCTTTGTTCCATTGATACATCCTTTTCCGAATCGGCTTGCGCCTGCAATCATATCAGATGGAACATACAGCTGTTCGTATTGAGAACAGGGTCATACACCCCGAATATGGACTTCAGTGATACGTTAACTCCGCATCGATACAGCCAGGAACATACAACTAAATAGCCGAAGCACTCAAGTATCGAAGAAAAGAGCAGGCCGAGAGGATATAATCGAATAATCCCGTATTACAACCAAGGAAGGAATGGCCCAATGACCGATTGGAAAGAGCTCTACCAGCAAAAACTCATTCCCGTGGAAGATATCGCGAAGGTCATTCCACCGCACAGCCACTGTTCACTCTCCGATGGCGCAGCCGATCCGCGTGCGATCACGCGTGAGATCGAGAAGCGCTACGCGGAATTCACCGATGTTTCCTTCATGCAGGGCCCTCCGGGTGAACGCATCGAGATGTTCGACCCCCGCATGGAAGGCCACATCCGCTACGAGCCATTCGTTGGCCCCGTTGGACAGTACAAGGATTATTGGCAAGGCATACATGCGGGCATCTCGGATTATCTGCCATCGTATTTTTCCAGCATCGAACGCCTGATCCGCGACGGCCACTACCCTATCGACGTTGCGATCCTCTCGCTCTCCGAACCCAACGAGCAGGGCTATTGCACAATGGGCGTTTCCTGCAGCTACCAGCGCACAGCAATGCGCTCGGCGAAGATCGTGATCGGGCAGATCAACAAGCAAATGCCGCGCATATTTGGAGAAGCGAGCGTCCATGTAAGCGAGCTCGACTACATCATCGAAGTGGACGAACCGCTGCCCGTCATCCCGAATTCGAGCATCGGCGACGCCGAGCGCCAGATCGGCGAATACTGCGCCTCGCTCATCGAAGATGGTGCGACCATTCAAGCAGGCATCGGCAAGTTGCCGAACGCGGTCCTCGATGCGCTGAGCACCAAAAAGGACCTGGGCGTTCACAGCGAACTGTTCACATCGAAGATGATGGATCTAGCTGAAGCAGGCGTGATTACTGCAGCAAAGAAGACGCTGCATAACGGCATCAATATTGCTACTGTTCTTGAGGGAACCAAGGAGCTCTACGATTGGGCCGATGATAATCCCTTCGTGCAGCTCTACCCCGTCGAATACGTGAACAATCCGACGGTCATCGCGAAGAACGAGAACCTCATCTCCATCAATTCTTGCATTGAGGTCGATCTGTTCGGGCAGGTTGCTGCTGAATCGTTTGGTCACAAACAAGCAACGGGCGCAGGCGGACAGGTTGATTTCGTACGGGGCGCCACCATGAGCAAGGGCGGCAAATCAATCATCGTGATCAACTCGACCGCAGCGGGCGGAAGCGTCTCGAAGATCAGCCTCTTCCTTGCGCCAGGCAGCATCGTGACCACCCCACGCAACGAGACCCAGTTCATCGTGACCGAATACGGCATCGCAGATTTGCGCGGTAAGACCAACCAAGAGCGTGCAAAAGCGCTCATCGGCATCGCGCATCCCGATTTCCGCGGCGAATTGCGCGATGAATTCATGCGTTACTTCGGTTTCGACCCCCTGCGTTAAATTATCCAGTTATTACTACAAAGCTATATGGTCTCCCAAATAAAGAGCTCGCCAACCACCTTGCAAACAAGACAAGGACTAATGAAGCCCACTTAACGATTAACCGAAAGACAATCATGCCGAAACATGTAACCACAACAACCCAATTCATAGATGGCGAACCTCATGGCATCCGAATATGCCATAAGATGCTTTCGACCATGCAGACAGTATATCTACCTCGCCCGCTGCTCAGCCGTGCAAAGAAGCTCTCATCTCTTCCTTCTCGAGGAATCTACTATCTGGTCAGCGATGAAGAGGGCGATATCTCTCAGCTTTACATTGGGCAAACAACCCAAGGAATACTTCGACTAGACGACCATAATGCCAAAAAGGATTTCTGGAACAAAGCCATTCTTTTTCTTTCTGACGATACTGAGTCTTTTTCCTTAGATAACTTAAGTGCCTTAGAAAAATACGCAATCGAAAAGGCTCTAGAGTCCAACCGATACTCTGTCGAAAACAAGGTTGATCCAAAATATGAAATCTCCGAGTATCAAACTCCTGTGATTGAACAAATATATGAAGAAATAGCCTTCATCATGGGCACATTTGGCTATCAGCTAGAAGATCAAAACGACGCGCTTTCAAATGTGACCATATTTCATACAACACGACGCGGCATTAAAACTAGCGGCATCTATACAGGCGACTCCTTCGATCTTCTGGATGGGTCAGAAATCGATCTTAAAACCGATCCGCACAATAAGCATTACAAAGAATTACGACAGGAACTAATTAATAACGGGAATATCGAGACGACCAAGACCGGTATGGGCATACTCAAGAAAACACTGTCTTTTAAGTCGCCTAGCGGAGCTGCTGATTTTGCTTTAGGTGGATCAAACAATGGTTGGATCGAATGGAAAACTGCCGAAAAAGTAACTTTAGATGCACTGTATCGCTAGTCTTTTATTTGCCTGCGGCTCCAGATCTCAAGTTCTTATCAAAATTCTGAAGGTTAATCGGATCCTGCTACTTCTATCGTTTCTCAGCATCAAGCAAATCCCGATTTATCGACTTGAGCAACAAAGTCAGCAAACTGTTGCTGCAGCTTAAAAGGTGGTATAGGTAGCTCGAAAGACCTAAAAGCTTTCATGTTTGTCCTTGGCATTTTTGCACCATTTGAATGATTGCTTGCAAAAGTGACAAATTCAGAAGATCTTAGTGCAGTCGCTAAATAAACTTTATTTACCACGTTTTCAAGAGGAGAAAGAGGGAGCAGTTCGGTCGTACAAACACCAGAAGAATCTGGCACTACGACTTTATTTAAGTAAGGGCGTAGTTTTGAATATAAAACCTGAGAGGAATCAAAGCCCCCTATCGAGCCTTTGAGCTCTGCTGCTTCTGCATATGTTTTCGACAACACGCTGCCACTCATTGATTCAACTGCATCAAGATTTAACTGCCAAACTCTATCCTCCTCTGGAAAAGCTTTGTAATCCACAGGAGCAGCTATACTTAATGGTAAAGTTTGCCAACACTTTGGATTATCAACGATCGAGCCAAACATCTCGACAAACCGAGATTTGACGAGATTTTCAAGCAATTTTACCTCTCCCAAAGCCTTGTCAATGAGGTTTTGGACAAAATTAAGTCTCATAGCTATTTTTTGTTGTTGCAAAATAGATGGAACGCAGATTGTGGAAGCTCCCAATGTCTTCTTATTGAGCGTCTTCCCCATCACTGCAATATTAGTTCCCATCTCCCAATTCTTGGTTCTAAATTGATGCCACATGTATTCAAGATCTAATGAGTATTCTCCCCTGTCTAAAAATGCCATAATAGCTTCATTTGTATATGTCTCTTTTGTTGTAATAGCGGTCTTTCCAAGAGAAAGCTTGAAACTCATAATGAGAGTATCTTTAGGAACGGGTTTTATTCCAGATTCCTTTCGCCCTAATTCGCTTATTGTCTCTTTGGTCGTACCGACATACTTACTATATGAACCAAGGTCTTTGATAGAAACCCACTCATGATCTCCATTATTCCAATACTCAAGGTTTTTTCTAGACGGTGTCTTTCCCATTTGCAAGTCAAAAACATCAGAGACCTTCACCCTCTCCCCGCCAAACTGAGGTTTGCTAGTCATTGAGATCACCGGCCAGCATATTCTTAAGCTCATTGAGACCCTCAGATATCTGACTGTTCAATTTTGCAAGATCAGCAAGTATTTCTTCAGTTGGAGGGTATTCGATACGCTCATATTGAGTTTCGGTATATTTGTTGAAGCTAAAATCGTAATCGTTATCAACGATCTCTGCTTTTGGCACTATAAAGCTTTTCTCCGTGCGTGCACGGTCTATTTCCTTATCGAGATGCGCCCAGCGCTCTAAGATGTCTGGAATATCGTTATGCCTCTCGTCAAGATCGCGCTTATCATCAAGCGTATAGCCATCAGCTTCCATGTTGTAGAACCATACGTTTTCAGTACCGCCAGCATCAGTCTTTGTGAAAACAAGCACGGCAGTACTCACACCAGAATACGGCTTGAATACGCCGCTTGGCATATAGATAATTGCTTCAAGCTTCTGATTCTCAACAAGCTCATTTCGTAACTGCCTATACGCGTTTCGATCGCTTCGAAACAACACACCATTCGGAACGATGCAAGCACAGCGTCCACCAAGTTTTAGCATCCGCAAAAAGAGGGCAACAAACAACAACTCGGTCTGCTTAGAGTCGACAATGGCACGCAAACTCTTATCAATATCTTCAACATCTACTGATCCCGTAAAAGGAGGATTTGCAAGTATGACATCATATTGACCTCGAACAGTATTGTTTTTAGAAATACTATCTAGATATCGGACATCAGGAGCTTCGGCACCATGCAACATGAGATTCATAGTGCTGATACGAAGCATTGTTTGATCCATCTCAAAGCCAGTAAACTGAGGCGGAGCTCCATTGGTTCCCGTAAAGCAATTCCAATCAGTTTCACTCATTGACGCCTCATAATTGCCACGAATATGCTCGGCTGATGAAATAAGAAAGCCAGCCGTTCCGCATGCTGGATCACAAATGAACTCTCCAGGCTTAGGATCGATCATGGCAACCATCATGTCACGAATATGTTTTGGGGTTCGGAACTGTCCATTAGTTCCTGCAGTAGATAGCTTCGAGAGCATATACTCATAAAGATCACCAAGATCACCTATGTTGTCTTCAAAACCTACAAGTAATTCTTCTACACCATCAACCGCTTTTTCAAGCAAAGAGGTCTTTCCTGCAGGAAACCCGAACGTTGCACCTTCCATCGCTTTAGAAAAAGCAGAATCACCACCCATATCTTTAATGAAAGGGAAAACGAACTGATCAACAATGCGATACATTTCCTCAGAAGCCTTATCTTTAAACCGGCTCCAGCGCATTTCACTACCAGGTATTTCGACACCATACGCATTCCGATAAGTTTCAGGGAAAATATGCTTTTGAGGCACTCCAAGAACAGCTTCCATACTCTCGGCCTCAAACTCGCGCTCATCCAACGAGCGCATAAACATAAGATAGGTAAGTTGGCTGATGACCTCTATAGGGTTAGTGATACCACCTTCCCACATCTTTTGCCAAATTGCATCGACCTTTGCTTTGGCTGCACCTGTAATCATCCACGAGTCCTATTCATTTGAGCATATCAAAACAGCTTTACGTACGATCAAAACGGGTTAACCAACCGAACGAGAATACGCCATAAAAAGCATTAGCGTAATTATACCTTTCAAGCTAATAAAGCGAAAATGCCAGATCATTCATCATGCATCACGAAAGGCAAGCTTTGCGTTCTCAAAAGGCGTAGCAAGGCTGAATAACCAAATCGGAATTCTAGGCACATTACATTACAGTCGATCTGTTCAATGCATATAAATTGATATCCATGCTATAATTGATAGCGTTGATATCATTGTATTGAAAGAGACCATCATGCCTGCATTGCTTGTAAGAAACTTGAGTGAAGAAGGAAAGCGCGCACTCGCAATACGTGCCGCAGAACATGGGCGCAGTCAGCAAGCTGAGGCAAAAGCCATTCTTGAAGAAACACTTCTTCCTGCCTCAGATACTTTCATCACTATGATTCGCAAGAATGCGCAAGAAGTTGGTGGGATCAATCTTGAACTCCCCGCACGTCATACCCCGCGCACAACAGGAACACTGCTCTAATGGCCACAACAGCTAAGCAGACATCAAACAAAAATCCCAAAAGGGGTTTTCTTCTCGACACCAATGTAATCTCTGAAGTTTGCAAGAAAGAGCCAAGTGAGTCTGTCCTAAACTGGCTCGACCAGAACGCAAACAATCTCTATCTCTCGGTCGTGACTATCGAAGAAATGCGTTTTGGCCAACTTATGATGCCAAAAGGAAAGAAGCAAGCTGCACTCAAACAAATGATAGATTCATTGCTTGAGATCTATGCCACGAAGATGCTCTCGTTCGATCCGCAAGCTGCCGCACAATGCGCAATCTTCCACGAACAAGCCATCTCCTCAGGCTATTCTCCTTCTATTGAGGACCTCATGATCGCATCTATTGCCCACGTGAACGATCTTGTCGTTGTGACCAGAAACACGCGTGATTTTGATTACTTAGACATCGAACTTTTTAACCCCTTTGCACTCTGATCAAAGCTTTCAGATTTTACTCACAATAGAAGAGCTTTGTGTCGATGATTTAGTGCAGCTATAGCCGACTGGAAGCACCTCGTATTAAGATAGTACAAAGGGTGCTTACCGTAATGCCTTGAGGGGGACGTATGGAATTAGTTGAAGCGATCAAAGAGCGTCGGAGCATTCGCCGCTACAAGAGCGATCCTGTGCCGCACGAGATCATCCAAGAGATCCTGGAGAATGCCGTTTGGGCACCTTCTGCACAGAACTTGCAACCTTGGTACTTCTTGGCGCTTACCGACCCAAGCGATCTGCGCGAGCTCTTCGACATGATGGGCACCTCGGTATATTCGCATCGCAAACGCCTTGAGGATCGCTTCAAAAACAACCCTGAGGTCGTTGAAGAGACGCTCGAATTCCTGCAGGAGATGGGCGGCGCTCCATGTTTGATCTTGGCATTTCTCTTGAAGCCAACCTATAGCGAAGGTATGATCCCCAGCTGCGTCGAATCGGTTGCAGCAGCGATGAACAATATCTGCTTACTTGCATATGAAAAAGGCCTGGGCACCTGCTGGGTTGAAGAAGTGGTGCGCGAACGCGAACGTATCGAAGCGCGTTTTGCGCCTGATAAGGGACCTTTGCTTGGCGCGGTGGTGCTCGGTTATCCCGATACCGATCCGCGCCCGATCAAACGCAAGGAAGGTCGCATCGAGATTCGCTAGCGCCCGCCAAAGACTGCCCAACGCCCGCCAACCGGCAGCATTCATTATCACCTCACACCAGTTCATACCGAACCACGAAGGAACCCCATGAGCAAATACGATTCTTTATGGAAATACATTCAACGAAGCGAAGAAGATAGTCTCGATCTTACTTTCAGCGAGATCGCCGATATCGCCGGTCTACCCATCGACCATTCGTTCTTGAACTACAAGAAAGAGCTCCTCGATTATGGTTACGAGGTAGGAAAGATCTCCCTTAAGAATAAGACAGTTCATTTTAAAAAGCTTTCCTATCCAGAACCAAACGAAGAAAGTTTGCTAAGTATTCGAGAAGCTGATGAGATCATTGACTCTGGGGGAACTAGTCATACCTTTACTTCCGGACGTGAACTTCTTGATGCCGCGATCAAAAATTGATCAAAATGGCTCGTCTTAGGTGACTACCCGGTCGTCACCTTCAAGCGAGGCGATACTAGAGTCTATCCAACCACATAACGCACTCTTACCAAAACCTTCACATTAGCGCACTGCTAAGGATCATAAGAGCGCTAACGCCACGACTATAGCCTCAAACAGCCAAGCCTACATCAGTAAGTAGGGCTACTCGGTGCGCTCTCGGCAACTTCTTTTTTGTCCAATTTATGGTACATGTAAAGACGAAAACAAGCGTACTCTAGTACCTGTAACAACGAGAATCTCTTAAACGAAATTCAGAGACAGGAGCTTGTTTCACCTCTTAAGAGCATTGGATTGGAGCCCAATGAAACAAGTTCCCGCCTCTGAATTAATGCTAAATAATCATTTAGCTCACCAATGGCTCGCTCTGATTTTTCCTCTTGTCCGTTTAAAAGTACTCAGCTTATCTGTTCATTGCTTACTATAGAAGACAGAGCAATTGCTTCTAAGTATCCGGAAAGAACAAAAAAGATGCAGCGACTGAAGAAACATATCCTGCCCTATGCGCTAGTTGTCTTGAGTACATGCGTACTTGCGCTCGCATTATGCGGCTGTGGCCCCAACAAAATCCCCTTGCAACAAGAAGTCACGATGGAAACCGAATGGGGCCCTGTGGCTCACTACAACGTTAAAACGAACTGGACAACATATGACACGCTCACCGGCTCTGATAGGTATAGCTCGTTCGCCTACTATGAAAACACCATTGATTCCGAAGACGGTTTTGTTTTCTTCATGCTCACCAATCCTCATACGGATAAATACGAAAGCAAATCAGCGACTTTTTTAACGCCTGACACAGTAGCTCTGGTAAAAACCGAGCACTCGCAATATGCCCGCTACCTTGTCACAGAAGGAAATTGGGCAGCCCTCAGTCAAGAAGAAAGCGATGGAATAACCTTCGATCGCTATAAGTACTCGTGCAAAGTCACTTATTACAACTCACAGTATCCTTGGGATAAAGAATCGGACTACAAAGAAGAGGACCTGGAAGTTGTCTATGCTATCGCAAAAAGCAACACCTACAATATTGAAATCGCTGCCAGTAGCGAACGTCTTCTTAACAGCTTCCTCGATACGCTCTCTATTGATTGGAATCTTGATTCAGAAACCATAAGCAAGCTTCCCGCGTAAGAAAGCAACCCTATCGAGTCAATTTCCTACTGAAATGCAAAACGGCTGGAGCGATGCATCCAGCCGTTTCTCAAGACAAGAAAAATCTAACTTATAACGCGAGTAACACGTCCCTATTTGCAAACAAGCACGGGGATATCGGAATTGCGCAACACGCCGAAGCTGACCGAACCGAGCATGCCGCGAATCGCACCCAAACCACGCGAGCCCATGCAGATCAGGTCGCATTCGTAGCGCTGCGCCGTCTCGATGATAGTCTCGACCGTGTAGATGCCGTAAATCACTTCAACAGTAAGGTTACCCTTGAAATCCTTCACGATATCAGCCACATCAGCCTCGAGCTTCTTATCGCTCTCTTCAGTACGCTCCTGCACCGCATCGGCGAAGTCTTCCTTGGAAACAAGCGAAACGCCCATGCCAAAACCAGTCTGATTGAAGCTGCTGAACACAAGGTCTTGCGGAGGTGCGCTGATCTCAGCAACATGGATCGACGCATCGGTATTGCCCTCGACCATCTTCATCGCTTCACGAAGCGCTTCTTTGGCGTGATCGGATCCGTCGTACGGAACAAGAATATTAGTGAATGACACGATGGCCTCCTTTAGGGCGTGCTTTTGTGTTCAAAGCGAGTTTTCAGCTCATATTATAGCTTTAATCCGCTGCTCTCGCCTAATGTTCCCCACTGTTTTGCACGTTTGTCGCTATATTGAAAGAGTGAAGAGGATATGAAGAGCGTTACTTTATCACTCTACTGTGCTAAAGTATTGACTCGCTCTTATTCTAGCTATTAAAAGGTGGCTCAACAAACGATGAATTACGTAACCCCTATCGGCTTTCGCGACGTGATCAGTGACGAAGCGCTCGTCCGCGAAGACCTCACCTATCGCGTGCAGCAATGCTTCGCACGCCACGGCTATTCCCCCATCGAAACCCCTACGCTCGAGGTGCTCGAGGTGATGGAAGCAGGTGGACATGTTCCCGCCTCCCCCTTCAAGCTTTTCGACTCGCGCGGCGATCTTCTGGCCATGCGCCCCGATGTCACGATGCAGATCGCACGCATGTGCGCTACCCGCATCACCTCGTTCGATCCCGCCGTGAAACTACGCTACACCCAGCGCGTCTTCCGCGAGAAGACCGCAGAAGCAGCAGCCCGCGAACTCACGCAAATGGGCGTTGAATGCCTTGGCGAGTCTGGCGTAGAAGCCGATGCGAACATCATCGCGCTCTTCTCCGAAGCGCTCGCGGAAACACGCATCAGCGAATACCGCATCGCCCTCGGTTCTGCACGCGTGCTGCGCGATCTTGTCTCTTGCTGCCAGATGGATGCTGGTTGGGAAAACGCAGTCTATCGCGCGTTCCATACCTCGAACTTCGTAGCGCTCGATAACCTCGCGAAAACCGCCGAAGGCAACCAGACCGCCATTAGTGCACTCGCACAGCTTCCTATGCTCCGCGGTCAAAAGGAAGCGCTCGGCGAAATTCGCGCGCTCCTTGCACCGCTCGGTTGCAGCGAAGGGGTCGATGAACTCGAAGCGCTCTACGATCTGCTTGTCGAACGCGGGCTTGGAGAAGTCGTGCTGATCGATTTCACGGTCATGAGCTCCTTCGACTATTACACGGGCATCGTGTTCGAAGCCTACGAACCCGGCCTTGGCTCTCCTATC
>ENA-OPWR01002078-OPWR01002078.1-human-gut-metagenome-genome-assembly--contig:-NODE-2078-length-14247-cov-3.524450_pt1 | contig 14247 bp, 14 predicted proteins | sample MGYA00241507_ERZ502006 | MGnify/ENA primary metagenome ERZ502006 (study PRJEB25962, sample SAMEA2043041) | human gut metagenome | biome: human gut; feature: human-associated habitat; material: faeces...
CTAAAAAAGAAGAAAGTTCGTAAAAAAACGAACTTTAGTCTAAAAATTTACGAAAGAATTTATTATTTTTTACTTAATACTTCATAATTTTTTAAACATTGTTTGCTTAGTACATATTTCTTTAATTTTTCTTTACTAGTCCAACCAGTATTAATTCCTGTTGGATTATATACATAAAATGGTTTTTCTTTTGATGGGTCATAATCTGCAATCACAATATAGTGTAAATTTCTCGTGCTATTAAAACCTCCTATTTGTGAGGTTGCAGTTACATATCCACAGCCAATCATTGGAACAATTACATTTCCTTTATTTAATTCTGTGATAGTTCTTTTATATAAATCGCTTGTTGATTGGTGAGTACTAACATTTTTACTCACTATTCCATATTTTTTAGGGTAAATACTTCCTGATTTTCTTGTGTATTCCCAACTTGTTCCTAATCCATTGTAGAGTCCAGTATTACATGCTTCATGACTGAAAGCTAGAAAATCTGTATCTTTTCCTGTTAAAATATACCGAGTAGCCATATAACTAGAAAGCCCACAAGCCGTTCCCCCAATTGTATTTCCTCCATTTGCACATACTGAATAACTTCGATATTTTCCTGATTGATTATACCTATTTAAGTGAGAAAAGTTCTTTTTTTTCGTTGATGTCGAAATGCTAGTATTTTTTTTAGAATTCTTATTTGAAGTAGTAGTATTCGTATTTGATTCTTTATTTGTTGTAGTAGTATTATTATTTGATAAATTATTATTAGAGGAAGATTGTGTATTTTTACTAGATGTTTCTGTTTCTTGGTTAGAAGTGTTTAATTCTTGATAATTATCTTCTATTTCTAATATTTCTACTTCTTGTTCTGAAGAGTTTTCATCATTTTGATTGCTTTCTTTTGGTGAAATAGTTTTTTGATAAGTTTCTATTTCTTGACTTTGACTACTTAGAGAATAATCATCAACATCTAGTATGTTATAATTGGACTCCTCTGATGATGTACTATTGCTTTCATTTGTTGAAGGAGTACTAGAAGAATCAGTTTCTTGATTATTGCTAGAAGTACTAGAAACTTGTGTAGAGTTGTTTTCTTCTGTTTTTTTATTTTCTGTTGTTTCTTGATTTTGACTATTAGATTGTTTATTTTCTACTGTTTCTTGGTTCTTAGTATCAGAAGATTTATTTTCTTCTTCTTTGTTTATCTCTTCTTTATTTTTAGTTGAGTTTTCTTTTGAAATTTTTGTATTGATTTGTGTTTTTTTAGATGATTGAAATGTTTTATTACTATAAATGTTAATTCCTATTATACCAACTGTTATTAAAATAATAAATAATACAATATATTTAAAATAATTTTTCATAATATCCCCCATTTCTTGGGTTTTTATTATACATATTTTTTAGAGAATTGCAATAATTATCTAGAAATTAATTTAGTTTTCTTATTATATAAATACATAATAAACAGTTTATTAAAGAGAAAAGTAAAAGATAAGTATTATACTCAAATAAGAAGATTGATGTAATGTTAGCTGAAACATGAATAATGATAGGGGATAAAATATTATTATCTTTTTGATAAATCTTTGTAAAAATATATCCTAATATTAAGGCATAAAGCACTTTAATAGGAGAAAAATGAATTAATGAAAAGCAAATAGTAGTGATTATTAATGATTTTTTAGGAGAATTAAATTTTAATAATTTATTGTAAAAAATCCCTCGAAACAGTATTTCTTCATATATCGGTCCAATTATTCCAGAAGATATTATGTTGATTATTAAATTTAGGGAATATTTTGTTTGAGAAATTGAAAAATATTTAAAGATTAACATATTTAAGAATATAGAAAAAGAGATTCCTAAAGAAGTATAGAAAAAATATTTTGCTTTTGAGATGTTAGTAAACCTTATTTTAATAGAATATTTTTTAATAAGAATAATGATAGTGATAATATATGAAGGAATTAAAATGTAGGGCGATATTGATAAAAAGTGATTAATGTCGTTATATCCTAATAAATTATAAATACCTGCAAATAAAATAAGAATTAAAATTATAATTATATAAGTAATTAGGATAGGGAGAGTCGTTAATAATAATTTTTTTAAATAATTCATATGATATTCCTCTTTTTTTATCAGTATATCATTATTTTTAGATAAATTTGTGTAAAAAAATTTAAAAATCTTTTAAGTAGGTTTTTAATTCTTCTTTTAATTCTTTATTTTCTAAAGCGTAGTCAATATTTGCTTTTAAGTATCCTATTTTTGAACCTGTATCATAATATTTTGCATTTAATAAACAAGCATAAAATTTCTCTTTTTCCATTAATTTTTTCATTGCGTCTGTAAATTGATATTCGTTTCCAACACCTAAACTTAAAGATTCTAAGATAGTAAATATTTTAGCACTTACTATATATCTTCCTAGACCTGCATAATTTGAAGGAGATTCTTCAATTGATGGTTTTTCAATTATGGTATTTATTTCTTTTGTACTTTTATTTTTGAATTCTATCATTCCATACTTAGAAGATAATTCTTTGGGTACTTCTAGTGCGCCTATGATATTTGCTGAAGTTTGATTATAAAGTTTAATTAGTTGCTTTAATGCTGGTATTTCTGATTTCATTAAATCATCACCATATAAAACAGCAAAGTCATCTTCTCCTACAAAAGTTTTTGCAAGTTTAATGGCATGTCCACTTCCTTTTGGTTCTCCTTGACGAATAAAATAAATATTGATGTTTTCTGGTTTTGTGTTTAATAGTTCTAATTCTTTTGTTTTGTCTTTTTGTTCTAGTCGATGTTGTAATTCAAAGTTTTGGTCAAAATAGTCTTCAATTACTTTTTTATATGGGCTTGTAATTAATAAAATATCTGTAATTCCTGATTCTATACATTCATCAATAATGTAGGATAATGTTGGTTTATCTACTATTGGTAACATTTCTTTGGGTACTGATTTTGTGATTGGTAAAAATCTAGTTCCTAATCCTGCTACTGGGATTACTGCTTTGGTTATTTTTTTCATTTTTTTCTCTCCTTTTTAAATATCGATATAGATATTTGTTTTATAAATATTATTATTTATTTTTATATAAATAGAATATTTTCCTGATAATCCATATTGATTAATAATGGTTGTTTTTGATTTTACATCATATACTCTTTTATCTAAAAATTTATCTAATATGATGTATGATTCGTCGCTATCTTTAAAATTACCAGTTAAGACGATTGTTTCTTTTGTCTTTTTGATATTAATGTTATAACTTTTATATTTAGTATCTATTTTTTTATAATTTACTAAGAGAATTTCTTTCTTAGAAAGGGGAGTAATGTTATTATTTTGAAAAGTTACTCCATTAATTAATTTATAATTTGTATTATCTTTGTAGTAATTTATACTAATATTTTTAGTGGTTATTTGATTTCTTTTTTTGGATGTTGATTCCTTTTTATTTTTTAGATTAATTGTTGTTTCTTGAGTTTCATTTGCTATGGTAATATTATTATCTTTTAATTCTACTATTTTTGTATAATTATTTTTTAAAGAATACTTATCTAGAACTTGGCCTGTTTGCCAGTCTAGTTCTATTAAATTATTGGATAATAAATAAAGAGAATCTTTTTTTTCTAGTATATCGTATATTTTACTTTCTAGGTTTATTTGTTTATATATTTTTCCTGATAAATCTATTTCTATTAAAGAATATCTTTGGTTATTATTAATTTCTAATAAGATATTTCCATTTTGTAATAGATAAGGAGAACCTTCTACTTTGTTTTTATAATACCAAATAATATTATGGTTGCTATCTATTCCATAAAGTTTGCTGTTATCTACTACTAGATTTAATTTATTTGACTGAACTTCTATGTTTTCAAAAGAATTGAACTTTTCTACTTTCTCTGTTTTAATTGAATATGTTTTCTTTTCCTTATTTGTTATTACTTCTATTTTATTTTCGTTATTTTCTGCTAATCCATAAATAGGAATAATATGTTTAGTATCTTCTTTATAAGTATTTTCTATGAATGATGTATTATCTTGACTGTATATTTTTATGGTTATTTTTGTTTGATATGAAGTTTCGAAAAGAATCATTGCAGATAACGGGGAGTCACCATATGGATTTTTAATAATATTTGGATTTTCTAAAGTATATCCATATGGAGTTAAATATTTTTCTTGATTCTTTTGACTGTCTATTTTTTCTTCTATTTCATCTACTTTTTCGTTAGCGCTTACTATTTTGTAGCCTAACATTGTACATGATATCATAATCATGAGAAATGAAGAAATGATTAAAATTTTTTTCACTATTTCACTACTTCCTCTATAATGATTGTAGGTGTATTATAACATAAATTTATTTTTTTGTATAGAAACGAAAAGTTTTGTCCATAATAAGAATAGAATATTCGCAGATATTCACATGACAGTTCACTTCAATGTGAATTGCTTTTTTTTATATTCTATATTATAATCTTAAGTAGTTTAAGGAGGATAGATATGGATATTTTTTGTAAAATAATTAATGGGGAAATTCCTGGAAAAAAAGTTTTTGAAGATGATACTGTTATGGTGATTATGGATGTTAATCCTGTTAGTAATGGGCATTGTTTGATTATTCCTAAAGTTCATTATCAGGATCTATATGATATGGATATAAAAACTTTGAATCATATTTTAAAAATTGCTCGTGATGTTAGTAAAATACTTATGGAGAAACTTTCTTGTGATGGGATTACTTTAGTTCAGAATAATGGTTCTGTTCAAGAAGTGAAACATTTTCATTTACATCTTATTCCTAAATATGAAGGAAAAGATAAAGTTGATTTATCTGTTGATGATGTTTTCCACAAAATTGTGGAAAAATAAAAAAAGAAGAGGACTTTTATCGTGATAGTGATTCTTCTTTTTTAATATTTTGTAGATGATGCTGAATAGTATTCTACTGATACTTCTTCAGTATATGGAATTGAAGTTATTTTAATATTTTGAGCTGCTTCTATCGAATTTGCTAAATTGTCTGTAGAAAAATTAATTGATTCTAATTCATTAATCATTGAATTTCCTCCTGATGTATTTAATACCATTTTTAAGTCTGATATATAATCTTGTATTTCTAATTTTATTTTTTCTAGTTCACTTATATTTTCATTTAATTTATCCACTAAGTTTGAAATTTCTTGTTGTTTAGCTTGAATTATCTCTTCTTTGATTACTTTAGATATATTTGCCATAAAAATCATCTCCTATTATCCCATAGTGCTTTTTTGTTCGTGACCACCGACTTCTTTTAATTGTTGATATTTTTCATCAATAGCTAATTTTGTATTCATTGTATCTGAACTTACTTGAATATTTGTGGAGTTTTTCTTTAACTCTTCGTTAATATAACATTCTGGGGAATAATATCCTCCCTCTACATATGATTTTGGTCTTACTCTAATATTAACATATCCTCCTTTATTGTTTGATGTTCCATCTTTCACATAGTATTTTCCTTTATTATTTGCAGTATTTCCTTCGATTGTATAAATGTAATTCTTATCACTTCCTATTACAATGCCTGTATGTTGCGCATGACCTTTATAGTTGTAAAATATGTCTCCTCTTTGAGGTTGATAGGTATTATTATTTACTTCTTCTGAAGTGTGCCATAAGGTATTTTTCCCTGATGAACTTACTGCTGCTGCTCCTGTTGAAGTAGCTAAATAAGGAGCCACGATACTAGCATTATTACTTTTATCCATAATGTAACTAACAAATTCTGCACACCAATCATCACTTGGACTAGCACCTTGTCCTTGATATTTTTTTGAGTACCAAGTAGCATATTTTGAAGAATAAGTACTATTAAAAAATTTTGTCCCCAATTCATCTAATGCATAATCAACATAATCTTTTTTCCCATTTTTTGTTCTAAATTTTTGATAAATTTCTTCCTTATTCTTTAAATTTCTTGAAGTTTGATAATTTTTTTCAAGTTCTTGCCAATATGATGTTTTTTTTAAATTATCTAAAAAATCTTTGTAATTTCCATTATAAGTGATTTCTGAATCTGTTCCTCTTAATTGTGATTCAATCATTGATATTGATTCTATAAGAACTTCATTCAAATTATTCAAATCACTAATTTTTTCTTCAAATGTTTCTTGATTGGTTATTAATGATTTTAATTCTGATTGATTAAATTTCCATTCGGTTACATTTATATGTCTTTTCTCTTGATAAGTATGTAAGCAAAACGTATTTTTAGTATTTGTTTCTTCTGTTGTAGAATATGGTTCTTTTACACCAGTTCCTTCAAATTGTTGAACTTCTTCTAATTTTTCTTTTATGGTGGTACAATTATTTTCTATTTCTTGAAATTTTTCTTTCATTTCTTCCGATAATAATTTGAAATCATTAACAATCTCTCCTATAGCATCTGTATTTACGTAATTCATAAATCCTCCTCTTATGTTGAATTTATTATATCATAACCTAAGTTTTTTTCAATATTTATATTAGTAAATTTTGTAAAATAGATTGTAAAAAATAGACTTTTACTATATAATTATTTTTAGAATAGGAGTGGTATTCGTGATTATTTATGTAATTCATCAACAACAATTATTTAGTATGACTTTACCTTTAAACATTAGTGGTAGTTACACTCTAACTGATATTGATAATAATAACAAAGAGAGAAATCTTATTAATATAAGTGAACAAAATGGGAAATGGGTAGCTGTAAGTAATAAACACGTTAAAATTTGGCATGATAAGAAGGCTTTGGATTCTATTATATTAGAAAATTATCAATATTTGCTTCTTCAAGTAAAGGGAGAAGAAGGATTTCTTGTCATGTATTCTTGTCCTGTTAATGATAGTTCTTTTATAGGAGTTAAAGTTCCTAAAAATATGGAATTTATTATTGGTAGTGGAGGAGATAATGCAATTAGTTGTAATAATCCTTTGATTGGGCATAAACATGCTAAAATTACTTATCAAGATGGTATTTGGAGTATAGAAGATTTGAGTACTCAATATGGTACTTTTGTAAATAATCAATTGATTCAAGGAAAAGTTCCTTTATTTCATGGTGATGTTGTTTTTATACTAGGACTTAAATTAATTGTTTTGGCTAATACTATTTATTTTAATAATCCTTTGGAGAGTGTTATTTATAATAAAAATCTTTTTGATGAATTACCTGTTAGAGAAAAAATCCCACTAGTTACTGTTAATGATGAAGATAATGAAATCAATTTGTATGATGAAAATGATTTCTTTGTTAGATCCCCTAGATTTATGGAGGTCATTGAAGATAAACCTTTTAAAATTGATCCACATCCTAGTAATCAAGAGCCTGAGAATGCACCCTTTCTTTTAACGGTTGGTCCAATGATGACTATGGGGGCATCTTCTGTTGCTATGCTTATGTCTGCTATGTATTCTTTTCAGAATAATCAAAATGTAATGAGTGTTATGCCAACAATGGTTATGTCTGTTTCTATGTTAGCTGGTACTTTATTGTGGCCTACATTAAATCAATCTTATACCAAGAAACAAACAAAAAAGAAATTAAAGAAGATTGAAGATAAATATGGTGCTTACTTAATAAAAAAAGAAACTGAATTATCAGAACTTTCTACGATTCAAAGACAAATTTTACTTTCTAATAATATTAGTCCTACCGAATGCTATCGACTTATTATGAGTAGAAGTAAAAGTTTATGGATGAGAGAATTAAATCAAAAGGATTTTTTAACACTTAGATTGGGAATAGGAAGAGTTCCTTTAAAAATTAAATTTAGTTATCCTGAAGAAAAATTTCAATTGGATGAAGATAAATTAGATGAACGTATGCGTGCTATTTTAGAAAAGTATAAATATATTGATGGTGTTCCTGTTACAGAATCTTTTATTGAGAAAAATATTACTGCTATTACAGGAAAATATCCATTAATTAAAAATTATGTTGATCTTTTAATTTTGCAAATGATTACTTTTCATAGTTATTATGATTTAAAAATTATTTTATTTACAGATTCTACTAAAGAAAGTGGTTGGGAATATTTAAAACAAATGCCTCATTTATTTAGAAATGATAAATTAATGAGATATTTTATTACTGATTTTGATGAAGGAAAAGAGGTTACTCAATATTTGCTTAGTGTTATTAATGCTAGGGAAGATGCTTTTAATAAAGAACGTAATACCAATCAAGGTGATAAATATCGTAGTTTTGATACTTATTATATGATTATTACTGATAATTATGAAAATATAAAAGATTATCCTTTTATTGATAAAGTATTAAATCAACAGGGAAATTTAGGATTTAGTTTAATGATTATGCATCCTACTTTAGCTAATTTGCCAACGCAATGTAAAGCTTTTATTGGAATAAATAGCTTAGATAGTGGAGGAATTTTTGAAAATGAATTATCTAAAGATACACAAAAATCGTTTAAAATTGAAGGAGTTAATCAATTAAATTTAAATGCATGTAGTTTAATTCTTAATAATATTCCTATTGAGAATAAAAATGAAAGTTATTCATTACCAAAAAGTTATGGTTTTTTAGAAATGTTTAATGCTGGTAATGTAGAGCAATTAAATTCATTAGAAAAATGGAAATTTAATGATCCTATTAATAGTCTGGCTGCACCAATTGGTCTTTCGATGAATGGAAATTTATTTAAATTAGATTTACACGAAAAAGAAGCTGGTCCTCATGGATTAATTGCTGGGATGACTGGTTCAGGTAAGTCTGAATTTATTATTACTTATATTTTATCTATGGCAGTTAATTATCATCCTGATGAAGTACAGTTTGTTCTTATTGACTATAAAGGTGGAGGATTAGTTGGTGCTTTTGAAAATACTGAAACGGGAATTAGATTACCTCATTTAGCTGGAACTATTACTAATTTAGATACTGCTGATATTAATAGAGCTTTGGCTTCTATTGAAAGTGAGTTAAAAAGAAGACAAACTTTATTTAATGTAGCTAGAGAGAAATTAAATGAAGGAACTATTGATATTTATAAATATCAAAAATATTATCGTGAAGGTTTAATAGACACTCCTTTATCTCATTTATTTATTATATCTGATGAGTTTGCTGAATTAAAAAGTCAACAACCTGAATTTATGGATCAATTAATTTCTACTGCTCGTATTGGACGTAGTTTGGGGGTTCATTTGATATTAGCTACACAGAAACCAAGTGGAGTAGTTAATGACCAAATATGGTCTAACTCTAGATTTAAAGTTTGTTTGAAAGTACAGGATGCTGGGGATTCTAATGAAGTAATTAAGAGACCTGATGCAGCTTCTTTAAAGGATGTTGGTAGATTTTATTTACAAGTTGGTTATGATGAATTCTTTGCTATGGGACAAGCTGCTTATGCTGGTACACCATATATTCCACAAGATAAAGTTTATCATGAAGTTGATGATAAAATTACTTTTATTAATCATATTGGAAAAAGTATTAAAACGATTGATACTCCTAAGAATGAGGCTAAACCTGCACAAGGAGAGCAATTATCTAGTGTAGTTAACTATTTAAATAATCTTGCTAATAAGGAGAATATTAAAGTAAGACAATTGTGGTTAGAGAAATTGCCAAAAGAATTATTTGTAGATAATATTAAGCAAAAATATAACTTTAAAAAAGAAAATTATATTTTGAATGCTGTAATTGGTGTTTATGATAATCCTAAATTACAAGAGCAAGGACTATTAACAATAGATCTTACGCATAAAGGAAATACTGTAATTTATAGTATGAATGAGAAAAATACTATTGTAAATACTATTATTTATTCTCTTATTACTACTTATCATACTAATGAATTAAATTTATATGCTTTAGACTTTGATAGTCAAACTTTAAAAATGTATAAAAATGCTCCTCAGGTTGGAGATGTTATTTTTAGTAATGAGTCTGAAAAAGTTAGTAATTTATTTAAATTTATTGCTAGTGAAATAGAAGTAAGAAAAAATTTATTTCAAGATTATAATGGTAATTATGAATTTTATTGTAAAAATTCTGGTAATCCTTTACCTGGAATTGTTCTTATTATATATGGATATGAAAATTTTAAAGAAAATTTTGAGGATCAGGATTCTCTTCTTATAAAACTTACTAGAGATTGTGCTAAATATGGTGTATATGTCATTTTAACTGCTGTTAGTGATAGAAGTTTAAGATTAAATATGAGAAGTAATTTTTCTCAAATTATTCCATTAAAATTAAGTGCTCAGATAGATTATAATATGTTACTTGGGAAGAAAGCACCTACTATTGCTGATATTGAAGGAAGAGGAATTGTTTTAGTAAATGAAGAACCTTATGAATTTCAAACTGCTATGATTACAACAGAAGATAGGCAAAACGAATATGTAAAAGAAGTAATTAATGTGTTAAATCAACAAATTAATGAAAGAGTACCTGAAATTAAAATATTACCTGAGGTTGTTACTTGGAATGATATTGTAGTAGAACCTATTCAAATTAATAAGATTCCTATTGGATTGAATGTTAATGATTTGAGTATAGCTTATTATAATATGACTAAAGGATTAATTAATTTAATTAATTCTAATGATATTAATATGCTATCTAAATTTAGTGGTGCTTTAATTAAAAAATTAACTAGTCTATCTAATATTACTGTTATGGTATGTGATGAGAAAAATCTTTATAGTGGAATAACATCTAATAGTTTTGAAGAAGTAAATAATACTATATTTATGACTAATAGAAATAATCCTCTTATTGTATTTGTTACTGGTGTTGAAAAATGGATAAATACTATTCCTGATAATATAAAAAATGATTTTGTTGGATATTTATCTAAAGTTCAAGAATTAAAGAATTGTTATTTTGCATTTGTAGATAGAGTTGATGATATTAAATCGTTTAATTATGAGAAATGGTTTAAACAATTTACTATGAATGATCATAATATTTATATTGGTAGAGGTCTTAATAATAGTACAATTCATAGTGTTGTTACTCCATTTAGAGAAATTAGTGCTTTTATTCCTGATAATTTTGGATATAATATTGATAATGGTATTGCTACTAGAATTAAAATAGTAGAAGGAGATCGTATAGATGAATAATAAAGTATTAGTAAATTTATATATTCCTTTTTTAGAAAAGAAATATGAAGTATTTTTACCTGCTAATAAAAAAATTGGTGAAATTATTTATTTAATTGGTAAAACTTTACCTGATATTACTGGTGGATATTATGAATATAAACAAGTAGAGAGACTATATAATCGACTTAATGGTAAAGAATATCAAGTTAATGAAATAATTAAAAATACAAATATTAGGAATGGTACTGAATTAATTTTTATGTAAATAATAGTGTAAAAATTTGTTAACTTTATTTACTTGTGAAATATAGTATGCTATGATTTATCTATAAATAGAGAGAGGAGGATGTATATGAACGATAGTTTATATTTTGATCAAGCTTCTTTGCAAAGAGTTATTTCATTTTTAACAGAAGCTAAAGATGGCATGACAAAAGTTAAAGAAGAATTTATTGAATATAATGAAACTAACTTAAAAAAATACTGGACATCTGCTGGTAGCATTGTTGCTCAGTCTAGATTAGAGAATTTTATTAATAATGATATTGAAAGTTTTATTCAATACATTAATCAAAGAATTAATGATTTACAAGATTCTGTTCCTTATGTTAATAGAATTGATGAAGCTTAAAAAGGAGGAAATATAGATGGATTCAAAACAAGTATCAGTTGCAGCTATTCTTGATGGAATTGATCATTTAAAAACTCAATTTACTAATCATATGACTGAAGAAACACAAAAAGTAAATGAAGCATATGATAGTTTAAGAGCTGGTGGTTTGACTAGTGCTAATATTGATTCAATTGTTAGTGAAATAAAAACAAGAATTGCTCGTTTGCAACAAGATTTTGAGCAAGTAGAAGAAGGAATAAGAAAAGACTTAAATGCTTCTGCTGAAACGATTGATGCTTCTAATAAGAGTATTATGGATAATTTAAATCGTGGATAATAAAAAATGTGATTGAAGCAATACTATTTTGTATTGTTTCTTTTTAAATAAAGAAAGGAGAGGATATTTATGCAAGAGGTTGACCAAACTGAAATAGATGCAGCTATAGGTAAAATAACTGCGGCTCAACAAGAATTACCTGAAGCCGGTAAGTTTAATGCTTGTATATCTTCTTTAAAAGAAATTTTAGGATTATTAAAAGAAGTATGGGATACTGATGGAGGACAACACAGTACAGAAAAATTGGAAGAATGTATTAATGATTTAGAGGGATTATCTGGAATAGAAAGTTTTGTTTCTGTTGCAAAATCTATCAAACCTGAGGCAGAACCAACTGGACCATTCATACTTTATTAAAAAGGAGGAAAGATATGGCAAATGTTAGCACAAATGGAATAAGAGGATGTGCCGCTGAAATTAATAGTGTAATCGCTATTACTTTATCAACTACAAATAAAATTCAAACAGCGTGTAATGAAATTTCTAATGCAACTAATCTACTAAATAGTTATAATGGAGCAGTTGTTAAAGGAACTCGCGATGATAAATTTGTAGAAAATTCCGATGGGATTAAAGTTAAACAAACTTATGCACAGCGTTGGAAAATATCTGGGCTTAATAATACTGATAATATTAGCACTTTAAGTAATCTTGCAAATGAAGTTAGTAGCATTATTTCAACTGTTAAATCACAAGTTTCTGATATTAATGGCATTGCTAGTGCAATTGATGGTTATATTAATAGTATAAATGCTCAACTAAGTGAAACAGAGTCTACACACCTTACTTCAGAGATGTTATCAACTGCTTACTTAGCGATTGGTAAAGATGGCGTTGCAAAAGCCAATTTGGCTACTAGCGGAGAAGATATAAATAATAGAAACTTTGTTAATTATAGTGATATTAAAGATAATGGATTAGCAAATACAAAGTTAAGTTTTGTTTTACAGGATGATGGTAGTTATAAAGTATATAGTAATGGAGAAGAAACAGAATTTTATACAACGGGTTTAGCAGCAGCCTTTTATCAAAAAACTTTAAAAAGGGCATATGATACTCAAAATAGTAACAATATTTCTTCATTAGGTGAACTTTCTGAATCGACTACAACTAAAGACAAGATAATAATTAAAAATGATTCTATAACCGAAGATGGAAAAACTGTTCGAGCTGGTACTTACTTAAAAAATAAAGATGGAAAATATCAAAAAGAATCAAGTACAGTTACTGAAAATTTTTTGGGTGAACATTTAGATGGAAAATCAAATGCAACAAATGTAACGAAAGAGCAATTTACTTCTGATAATTTATCAAATTTAACTGATTTACCTACTGAAATAACTGTTAAACAAGATAGTTATTATGGAGGAAAAGAGATTTATCAAGGAAAATATATATATGATGGCAAACAAAATTATTATAGGGTTTCTACTTTAAATCAACCATATTCTACTATAACAACGACAGTAAATGGACAAAAAGTTATCAATATTCCTTATACTTCTGAAGAACTAAATAATTTAACTACAGAAAAAAACTCCTTAACTGGAACTAGTAGCAAGTATTAAAGTCTTTGATAGTGTAAAGTTTTATTGACTGAATTGATAATAATAAGCCAGTCCTCTTATGAATAACTTCATAAAGCTATTTTAGAATATAAAATTGGTACATTGGAAGGAGAGGAGTTAAATATATCAAAATTTAATTCTTCTTTTTTCAATGTTACTTTTTCGTTATTTTTGTAAGATTTCAAATATAATCCTAATATATTTATTTCGTTTGATTTATACTCTTGCAGTTTAATTAGTTTTTGAATTTTCCTTTTAGAATAAGCCTTTGGTTCGTATGAAAAATATTTTGCTACATTATGTGAGATATGTGATTCCATAGAAGAATGTACTTTACTGTTCAACATATTTTTAAAGGACTTCCAATATTTTATAAGATAGTTTCTATCCCATTCAATTGTTCTTTTTCTTTTTTCATCTTTAGCTTTCATTATATTTTTAATTAATGAGATAAATTCTTTTTTGTACAGTCAAATTCAAAACAATTTTACACAATTCAATATTATTGAATATAATAAAATAATAATCATAAATAAAACTAATAATTTTAATTGATGAAGTAAAGTAAATGTTGGAAAATTTTAAGAGAAAATACAAGTTATATAAT
>ENA-OPWR01002086-OPWR01002086.1-human-gut-metagenome-genome-assembly--contig:-NODE-2086-length-14183-cov-4.206894_pt1 | contig 14183 bp, 7 predicted proteins | sample MGYA00241507_ERZ502006 | MGnify/ENA primary metagenome ERZ502006 (study PRJEB25962, sample SAMEA2043041) | human gut metagenome | biome: human gut; feature: human-associated habitat; material: faeces...
GCTCTTTCACGAATTCGGCCACGGTCTGCATCACATGCTCTCGCGCGTACCGCAGGCGCAACTTTCAGGCATTAACGGCGTGGAATGGGATGCCGTGGAAATGCCGAGCCAGTTCATGGAAAACTGGGCATGGAACTACGACACCTTAAAGACGCTTTCCGCGCACGTTGATACGGGCGAGGTGCTGCCAAAGGAACTTTTTGACAAGATGCTGGCGGCCAAGAATTTCCAAAGCGGCATGTTCTGCCTGCGTCAGCTTGAGTTTGCTCTCTTTGATCTGCGCATTCACGATGATGACTCCACGGATCACGCCGATGACTTCCAATCCGTTTTGGATAACGTCCGCAAGGAAGTCGCCGTGGTGCCGGCTGCTGAATATTCCCGCTTCGCACAGAGCTTTGCCCACATCTTTGCGGGCGGCTACAGTGCAGGTTACTACAGCTACAAGTGGGCCGAGGTGCTCGAGGCCGATGCCTTCTCGCTCTTCAAGGAGAAGGGGATCTTCAACCGCGAGGTGGCCACGTCGTTCCGCGACAACATCCTCTCGAAGGGCGGAACGGAGGATCCCATGGAGCTCTATGTCCGCTTCCGCGGCCACAAGCCCGAACCCGAGGCGCTGCTGCGCAAGCTCGGGCTCGAGAAGCGGTAGCGCTCCTGCCGCTCCCGGAAAACGGATGCGGGCAGTCCCCTTCGGAGGACTGCCCGCATTGTCGTTGTGTCCGTGTACGGACGGATGTTGCCGGATGGGTCTATGCAAACGAAAACCCCGCCACCTTGCGGTCGCGGGGTTTTGTTGAGCTACCTGGATTCGAACCAAGAATAACAGGACCAGAATCTGTTGTGTTACCATTACACCATAGCTCAATGACGTTTTGGTGATGCAAAAGTAGAACTTTATTTTGCAATTGCAAAGAAAAATCAGAAAAAAATTTCGTAATTTTGTTTTCACGACGCCCCGGGCAAGGGGGTTGAAAACGTAAAACTACTTAAAACCAGCAAATTATGGGAATCAAATTCCGCCTCGTGGTCATGAACTTTCTTCAGTATGCAATCTGGGGTGCGTACCTGACCTCGATGGGATCCTATCTTGTGGGCGTCGATCTGGCGTCGCATATCGGAATCTTCTATGCCATGCAGGGCATCGTCTCGCTCTTCATGCCCGCCGTCATCGGAATCGTGGCCGACCGCTGGGTGCCCGCACAGCGGCTGCTCGGCATCTGCCACCTGACGGCCGCCCTCTTCATGGGGGCTGCGGGCTACTACGCCCTCTCGGCCGGCCCGGAGGTCTCGTTCGGGATCCTCTTCACGCTCTATTCGTTCAGCGTAGCCTTCTACATGCCGACGATCGCCCTCTCGAATTCCGTGGCCTACAGCGTGCTCGAAGGGGCCGGCATGGATACCGTGAAGTCTTTCCCGCCGATCCGCGTCTGGGGCACCGTCGGTTTCATCTGCTCGATGCTCGTCTGCGATGCGGCCGGTTTCCAGACCACCTGCATGCAGTTCATCCAGTGCGCTGTGCTGGGACTCCTGCTCGGCCTCTATGCCATGACCCTTCCGTCGTGTCCGGTCAGCCGCTCGGCCGAGCGCAAGAGCCTGGTCGAGGCCCTCGGACTGCGCGCCTTCACGCTCTTCAAGCAGAAGAAGATGGCCCTGTTCTTCATCTTCTCGATGCTGCTGGGCGTCTCGCTGCAGATCACCAACGGCTTTGCGAATCCCTTCATCACCAGCTTCCGCGACATACCCGAATATGCCTCCACGTTCGGCGCCAACCACGCCAATGCGCTGATTTCGCTCTCGCAGATCTCCGAGACGCTCTGCATCCTGCTCATTCCCTTCTGCCTGAAACGTTTCGGCATCAAGAACGTCATGCTCATGGCCATGTTCGCCTGGGTGCTCCGCTTCGGCCTCTTCGGCCTGGGCAACCCCGGAAGCGGCGTGTGGATGTTCATCCTCTCGATGATCGTCTACGGTGTGGCCTTCGACTTCTTCAACATCTCGGGATCGCTCTTCGTCAATAAGGAGACCGATACGACGATCCGCTCCTCGGCGCAGGGGCTCTTCATGATCATGACCAACGGCATCGGCGCCACGATCGGAACGCTCGGCGCGCAGGCCGTCGTCAATCATTTTGTCTACTCGCAGCAGGGGGCAGAGGCGATGGTTGCGGGGTGGTCTGCCTCGTGGCTGATCTTTGCCGGCTATGCCCTGCTCGTGGGAGTGGTCTTCGCCCTGGTATTCAAATACCGGCACGACCCCGAGTCCGTGGCCGACGGCCTGAACCGTTGATCCCGCTCCGCCCGGAGCACACAGGGCGGATACAGCACAGTCTGTCCGGTGTCGGAGTTTTCCGATGCCGGATTTTTTTTGGAATGCGGGGTAGCGGGATGGAGACAGGCCGTGTCAGTACATGTTGTCGTACATCGACTGCGACTTGTCGTACTTCAGGTCGGAGAGCGAGGCGGCCTTCACGCCGATGTTGAAGCTCCAGCTCTTGTGGTAGCCGAAGGGGATCCACGAGAAGGACATCTGCCAGCAGTGGAGGTCGCGCGTGATCGATACCGACGAGGTCGTGAGCTTTCGGGCCTTGATGTCGTAACCTCCCTGGAAGGTGATGCCCGTCTTGGGTGTGAGGTTCAGCGAGCCGTTGAAGCTGACAGTCTGCGTGACGTTCTTGCGGTATCCCGTCGTGCCGTTGTTCACGTAGGAGACCGAATAGTTCACCGCATAGTTGAAGCCGAAGTTCCACGGCAGCGAGAAGTCGTAGTAGGCCTGCGACATGTATTGCCTTCGCAGGGTGGGGTCCATCGTGCCGTAGGGGTCGTAGAACGGGTTCGAATACTCCGGGGGCAGGCTCGTGATGTCGTTTACGGCCGGCTGCGACTTGTCCTCGCGCGACTTGAAGGTGTAGCCGAACGACCAGCCCGTCGAGGTGATGCGTCCCGGGAAGAAGAGCTTGTCGTAGCGGACACCCTCGGGTGTGACGCGGTAGGGGTCGAGCGTGGCGTTGAGCTGGATGCCGAAGTTCGTGCCGAAGACCGTCGTGCGGAACTGGATGGGAATGGTCGAGAGCTTCATCGAGTCGGCCAGGAAGTTGTACGACCCGCCCAGACGCAGTTCGTCGATGAGCTTGATCTTCTTGACGCCCGATGTGTCCCTCTTCGAGAGCACCTTCATCTCGAGGTTCTGCGACAGCGAGAAGGTCATCGACATCGAGCGGCCCGACGAGGGCACGCCGTAGGCATTGACCGCATAGGGAGAGTAGGTCGTCACGCGGCCCGTCGAGTCGGTCTGTCGCGTGAGGTAGTAGCCGTATCTGGGATCGGCGAAGTCGGGCGTGTAGGAGAATCCGACCGACGGGGTGATCGTGTGGCGGATGGCCTGGATCTTGCGGTCGCGGCGCTTCTTCGTGAAGTCGTACATGCCGTAGAGGGTCGTCGAGGCCGAGACGCTGGTGGAGTAGTTGTAGAGACGGTAGAATCCGTAGTTCGAGGGCAGCGTGTCGGTCTGGTTCGTGATCGGATTCCACTCGTACTCCTGCTTCTTGAAGTACCACTTCTCGGTGTAGTTGAACGACGGCGTGATGTTGATGTAGTTGAGCAGGTTGAACGATGCCGATACGGGGATCGAATGCTCGATGCCGTTCTTCATGTTCTCGAGCGTCTTTTTCGAGAAGATCTCCGACTCGGTGGTGGTGACCGAGTTGGTCATCTTGCCCGTATACTGCATCGAGATCTTCTCGTACCAGCGGTCCTTGCCGGTCTTCTCCTTACGCTTGAAGGGGTAGAATCGCGAGACGTTGAAGACCACCGTGGGCAGCGTCACCGAGATCGACTTGTTCTGGGAGTTCTGCGAGATGGCCATGTTTGCCGAGAGCGAGAAGGGGGTTCCGCTCCAGCTCTTCGAGTAGGAGATCGACGAGTTGGTCTGCGTCGAAAGGATGTCGTTGATGTTGGTGGCCGAGTAGCGGTTGTAGCCGCTGGTGGCGAAGTTCACCGAGGCCGAGAAGGTCGATCCGGGATTGGCCTTGGCATCCTGCGAGTGGGTCCACTGCACGCGGAAGTTGTTCTGCTTGATGTAGTCGGGTTCGCCCTTTTCGCCGGTCTTTACGCTCGAGAACTCCACGTTGAAACTGCCGCTGTACTTGTATCGCTTGATGTAGCGCGAGGCGGCCGAGGCCTCCCACGAGCCGAGCGTGTAGAATCCGCCGCGGAGCGCCAGGTCGGCATATTCGCCCAGCGTGATGTAGTAGCCCAGGTCGCGGAGGAAGAATCCCTTGGAGGTCTCCTCTCCGTAGGTGGGCATCAGCAGACCCGACTTGGGGCCCATGTTGATCGGGAAGAAGCCCTCGGGTATGCCGAGGAAATAGATCGGCACGTCCTCCATGACCAGGTAGGCCGGTCCGGTGACCACCTTTTTCCCGGGAATCACCTTTGCCTTGGTCATGGCCAGGTAGAAGTGCGGGTGGTCGGTTTGGTCGCAGGTGGTGTACTTGCCGTGCTCGATGTTGAAGGTGTTGTCGGGCATCTTCTTCACGCTGCCGCCCACCAGCCATCCGTCGCCCTGCTGCGTGGCCACGCCCTTGATCTTGGCCTTCTGCGTGTCGAGGTTGTAGGTGATCGTATCCATCTGGTAGGCCGTTCCTCCCTCGGTGAACTCGGGTTTGGTGACCGTCCACTTGCCGTCCACCGAGTCGGGCTTTCCGTAGGCGTAGATCAGCTTCGTGTCCATGTCGATCTGCATGTAGTCGGCCTTCAGGTTCCGGTTCTGGTAGGTTACGTCTCCCTCGTTGTAGACGTAGACCCGCTTGTTGCGCACGTCGTAGACCAGTGAGTCGGTGTTCTTGCCCGAGAGCTGGTCGTCGAGGAACGGACGTGCGGCACGCGGGTTGCGGGTCGTGTCGGAGTCGGAGCGCGATGCCAGCGAGTCGGCCTTTTGGGCCACCAGCGAATCGACCTGCGAGGAGAAGACCGAGTCGCGCTCCTCCTGCGTCAGGTTGTTGAATTCGCGGTTGCGGCGCTCCTGTTCCCGGGCAGCGCGGGCCCGTTCGCGGCGTTCGCGGCGCGAGAGGGGTTCGGGCTTCAGGTCGAGCGGTGCTGGGGCATCGGGTTGGTCGGCCGTTGCGGGCTGCAGTGTGTCGGGAAGGTGTGCGGAAAGCGTGTCTGCCGGAGCCGTGCGGTATGCCGCAGCCGGGGCGGTGGTGCCCAGCAACGCCTGGACGAAGAGCAGAAGCACCGTCGCCGACAAGAGATATTTTACCCTTACGCTGTTCAAAATTCCAAAAATTTCCGTACCTTTGCCGACAAGTCGGCAAAAACGCCCGCCCCAGGGGCTTATTCGGCTCCATGCGGCGTGCAAGGCGCGACAAAGATAGGTAAAAATTTACAGATAGCCTGCACTTGATACCACTAAATATGCGCACACGGTTCCTCTTCCTCCTCGTACTGGCGGCGGCTACGCTTCTGACAAACGTAGTCCGCAGCGCGAATATTGCACACGGGGTCGAGGTCGTGGTGATTGACGCCGGCCACGGCGGCAAGTTTCCCGGGGCGCATTACGGCGGGGTCTACGAGAAGGACCTGACGCTGAAGGTGGCTCTCAAGGTCGGCCGCCTGATCGAGCAGGGGATGCCGGGCGTGAAGGTGGTCTACACGCGCAAGACCGACAAGGAGCTGGGCAAGACCCTGGCCGACGACCTGCAGGCGCGTGCCGACATCGCCAACGGCGCCGGGGGCGACCTCTTCATCTCGATCCACGTCAATGCCGCCCGTGCCACGGCGGCCCGCGGGGTCGAGACGCTCATCATGGGCGAGAGCCCCAAGGAGCAGCGCTACAACGAGAATGCACTCTACGAGAGCAACCGCGAGGACCTGATCGACATGTCGGACGAGCGGACCGCGGCGATCGTCCGGGCCTACATCCAGAACCTGCAGTTCACCTACGGCGAGTACAGCATGGCGCTGGCCCGCTTCGTACAGAACAACTACATCTCCAGCGGCCGTCACTCGCGCGGGGTGAAGCCCCAGCTGCTGCGGGTGCTCTATGCCACCGACATGCCGGGTGTGCTGACCGAGATCGGCTTCATGACCAATCCGCAGGAGATGGCCTACATGAAGTCGGAGAAGGGACAGAACGAGATCGCCCGCAACATCTACCAGGCCGTGCGCGACTATTCGGACTATGTGCTCAAGATCCGCAAGTCGGAAGGCGGGGCCGTGCCTGCGGAGCCTGCCGTCCCGGCCGAAGATACGGCCCGGGAAAAGCCCCGTCCGGCTCCCGCTCCGGCCAAGGAAACGGCCAAGGATACGTCCCGTTCCGTCCCGTTCCGTCCGGCTGCCGGGGAAAAGCAGGCTCCGGCCGCGGGACAGGGGGCGAAGGCTCCGGCCGCGGAGCAGCCGTTGCGTTATGCCGTGCAGGTGATGGCCAGTTCGAAGGCGGTGCCGCTCTCCTCGTCGCAGTTCCGTTCGTACCGCGGCAAGGTGAAGGAGTATGCCTCCGAGGGCCGTTTCCCCTATAAATACTGCGTCGGCGAATATGCCGACCGTGCGGCGGCCCAGAAGCGGCTGCGCGAGGTGCGCAAAGCCTTCCCCGAGGCGTTCGTGGTGAGCGTGCAGGGCGGCAGAGTCGTCAAATAAAAAGGAGAATAAGAAATTCGTGATATGAAAAGAGAAGCCAAAATCGGAATCTTCGCCGTGGCGATGATCATCGCCGCATGGGCCGGAATCCGATTCCTCAAGGGATTTGACATTTTCGGCCGCAATACGGTCTATTACGCCGCCTACGACCAGGTCAATGGCGTGCAGTCGGCATCGTCGGTCATGATGCAGGGTGTGAAGATCGGCACCGTGACCGGAATCTCGTTCGATCCGCAGCGCAGCGACAAGGTGATCCTGCAGCTGACCATCAAGCGGCAGTACCGCATCCCGTCGGATTCCGAGGCAAAGATCGTCAGCAGCAGCCTCATGGGCGCCAAGGCCATCGAGGTGACCTACGGGGAGTCGGACACCTACCTCGAAAAGGGAGACACGCTCCGCTCGAGCCGTAACCGCGACCTGATGGACATGGCCGGTTCGGAACTGGAGTTCTTCAAGCAGAAGATCTCGCAGGTGACCGACGAACTTTCGCTCACGCTCGGCAACATCAACCGCCTGCTGGAGGAGAACGGCGAAAACATCTCCGGAACGCTCGGAAACCTCAACAACCTCTCGGGCGACCTGGCGCAGCTACTCGATTCCGAGAAGAGCAACCTGCAGGAGGCCGTGCGCAACCTGACGGAGTTCGCCGACATGCTGGGCGAGAATGCGCCCCGCGTGGACAGCATCGTGGGCAACCTGAATGACGTTACGGGGGAGTTGGCCGAGGCGGAGTTCGCCCGCAGGCTTTCCGACGCCGTCGGACAGGTGGGCAGCCTGCTCGAGCGGATCGAGGCCGGCGAGGGCACGGTAGGACGTCTGGTGAACGACCCGGCGCTCTACGATTCGCTGACTACGGCCGGCAGCAACCTTGCGGCGCTGCTTGCCGATCTGAAGAACTATCCGGGCCGCTACGTGCATTTCTCGCTCTTCGGCCGTGATCCCGAGAAGATGAAGGCCAAGGCGCTGCGCAAGGCTGCCAAAGAGGCCGCCCGGGCCGAGCGCGACTCCCTGAAGCGGGCGCAGTGAGCGGCGGTCCCGCGGCGGCGACGGAGCCTGCGTGAAGGGGCGTTGGCGCGTTCCCCTGAACGGATCCCGTTCCGCAGCAGGGTGGAATCCCGCTCCGGGTGGAGCCTGCGGACGATGAAAAGTTAATTTTACGGCAATGATATATCCTGCTTCCTTCGAGCAGAAAATAGGTTTCGACCGGCTCCGCGAGCAGGTCGCAGCCCTTTGTACCATGCGCGCGGCCCGTGAGCGGATCGCCTCCGAGCAGTTCTCCACCTCGCCGCGCGAAATCGAACGCCGGCTGGCTTTGGCCGACGAGATGCGCCTGCTCCTCGACATGGAGCACGACTTTCCCGGAGGCGAATACCCCGACATCGACCAGACCGTCGCCAAACTGCGCGTCGAGGGAACGTTCCTCGACGTCGAGGAGGTCGTCACGCTGCACCGGGCGCTGTCGGCCCTCGGCGGTGTCATCTCGTTCATTCTCAACCGTCAGGATCGCTATCCGACGCTCTGGGACCGCACGCACGGCGTGGCCGCGTTCCCCGAGATCGTCCGGCGCATCGATGCGATCGTCGATCGCTTCGGCAACGTCCGTGACAACGCCTCGCCGGCCCTGCAGGAGATCCGGCGCGCGATCCGCGAACGCGAGGGGCAGGCAGCCAAGCGCCTGCAGGCCGTCCTGGCTTCGGCCAAGGGGGCCGGGATCGTCGATGCCGATGCGCAGATCTCGATCCGCGACGGTCGGGCCGTGATCCCCGTCGCCGCAGCCAACAAACGCAAACTCAACGGATTCATCCACGACGAGTCGGCTACCGGAAAGACCTTCTATGTCGAGCCGGTCGAGGTTGTGGAGATCAACAACGAACTGCGCGAGCTGGAGTATTCGGAGCGGCGCGAGATCGTCCGCATCCTCTCGGAATTCACCGACTCGATCCGTCCCGATGCCGCCCTGATCGCCGACTCGGGCGACTACCTCGCCGAGATCGACATGCTGCGCGCCAAGGGACGCTGGGCTTCGGAGAACGGCTGCGTGCGCCCGATCCTCTCGACCGACGACCGCCTGGTTCTCCGCACGGCCCGCCACCCGCTGCTGCAGCAGACGCTGCGTGCCGCCGGCCGCGAGATCGTGCCGCTCGACCTGCAGCTCGACCGCCGCAAGCACATTCTCGTCATTTCGGGCCCGAACGCCGGCGGCAAGTCGGTCTGCCTGAAGACCACGGGCATCGTGCAGTACATGTTCCAGTGCGGGTTCCTGGTCCCGACGTCGGAGATTTCGGAACTGCCCGTCTTCGAGAGCATCTTCATCGACATCGGCGACGAACAGTCGATCGACAACGACCTCTCGACCTATTCGTCGCACCTGCTCAACATGAAGCACATGCTGGCCGGGGCCTCCGACCGCACGCTGGTACTCATCGACGAGTTCGGCTCGGGTACCGAGCCCACGATCGGCGGGGCCATCGCCGAGGCGATCCTCGAGCGGCTGCTCGACCGGGGCTGCTACGGTGTCATCACCACGCACTACGCCAACATCAAATACTATGCGTCGAACACCGAGGGCATCGCCAACGGCGCGATGACCTTCGACGTGCAGCGCATCCGTCCGCTGTTCCGCCTCGAGATGGGCAAGCCGGGCAGTTCGTTTGCCGTGGAGATCGCCCGCAAGATCGGCCTCCCGGAGGAGATCATCCGTGCGGCCAGCGAGAAGGTCGGTTCGGACCACATCAACATCGAGAAGCAGTTGCGCGAGATTGCACGCGACAAGCACTACTGGGAGCAGAAGCGCGACCGCATCCGCCTGACGGACCGCAAGGTCGAGGAGCTCGAGCAGAACTATGCCGAGCAGCTCTCGAAGATCCGCTCCGAACGGCAGGAGATCCTGCGGCGGGCCAAGCAGGAGGCGCAGCAGCTCATTGCCGACGCCAACCGGCAGATCGAGAATACGATCCGCACGATCCGCGAGGCGCAGGCCGAGAAGGAGCTGACACGCTTGGCGCGCCGCGAACTGGACGACTTCCGCGAAAAGGTCGATGAGGCCGACACGGCCGAACACGATGCTTCGGTGGCGCGCGAGATGGAGCGCATCGAGCGGCGGCGCCAGCGCCGGGCCGAGCGGAAGGCCCGCGAGGGAAGTGAGCCCAAACAGGCGGCGGCGCCCGTTGCGGAGCAGCTCCGCGAGGTGGTCGAGGGCTCGAAGGTCCGCATGGCCGGACAGGAGATGGTCGGCGAGGTGCGCTCGATCAAGGGCCGCAAGGCCCAGGTGGCTTTCGGACAGATACTCACCACGGTGGACAAGGCGCAGCTCACCGTTGTCTCGAACCGCGAATATCGCGAGGCGACGCGCCCCGTGACGGCCCGGACGGTGGTCTCGGCCGACATTTCGGCGCGCAAGCTCAACTTCAAGGACCACATCGACGTGCGCGGCATGCGGGCCGCCGAGGCGCTGGAGGCCGTGCAGGATTTCGTGGACGACGCGCTGATGCTCGGCGTGGGGTCGGTCTCGATCCTCCACGGCAAGGGTACCGGCGCCCTGAAGGAGGAGATCCGCCGCTACCTGCGCACGGTGCCCGACGTCGCTTCGGTCGCCGACGAGCACGCCGACCGGGGCGGTGCCGGCATCACGATCGTAACCTTCGCCATCTGACCGATTTTTTGACGGGCAACCGTCCAACAATACAGGTTTTTTATGAAATACCTTCTTTCACAGATCGCCGCCATCACGGGCGGCGTCTTTTCCGGCTGCGACCGCGAGGTGCAGTCGGTGGTGACCGACAGCCGTTCGCTGACGTGCGAGCTGGCCACGGGTCCGATGTTCGTGGCCATGCGGGGCGCCAACCACGATTCGCACGACTACATCCGGGAGATGTGCGGGCGGGGCGTGCGCGCCTTTCTGGTCGAGCGCCCTGTCGAGCCGGCCGAGGGGTGCGGTTACGTTGTGGTGGAGAATGCCATCGACGCGCTGCAGTCGCTGGCCGCCTACCACCGGGCCCGTTTCCGCGGTACGGTCGTGGGCATCACGGGATCGAACGGCAAGACCGTCATCAAGGAGTGGCTGGCCGAGGAGCTCCCCGCGGGGATGAAGTGCTACCGCTCGCCCAAGAGCTACAATTCGCAGCTGGGCGTGCCCCTCTCGGTGCTGATGCTCGAGGGCGACGAACAGCTGGCCATCTTCGAGGCCGGCATCTCGAAACCCGGTGAGATGGAGCGCCTCGAGCGTATCATTCGCCCCGACGTGGTGGTCTTCACCTCGATCGGCGACGCCCATCAGGAGAACTTCCTGAACCTCGAACAGAAGTGCCTCGAGAAGATGACACTGGCGCGCAGCGCGTCGAAGATCGTCTACCACAGCTACTACGAGCCGCTCGGACGCCTGATCGCCTCGCATTTCGCCGAGCGGAAGCTCTACGATGCGGCCGCATATCCCCGCATCCCGGAGTCGGTCATCGGCAACGAGGCCTCGCGGCGCAACGCCCAGATCGTCGAGGCCTTCTGTGCGGCCATGGAGTTCCCGGCCCCGTCGTTCGCCTCGGCCCCCGAGGTAGCCATGCGCCTCGAAGTCAAGGAGGGTATCAACGACTCGGTGCTCATCAACGACGCCTACAACCTCGACCTCAATTCGCTGGCCCTGGCCCTCGACTACCTGCACAACGTGGCGCTCTCGCGGCGGCGTACCCTCATCCTGTCGGACATCGCGCAGAGCGGTCTGTCGGACGACGAACTCTACAGCCGCGTGGCGGGCATGGTCTCGCGTGCCGGCATCGACACCTTCATCGGCATCGGACCCCGCCTGAAACGCTATGCCGCGCTCTTTGCGTGCGACCGGGAGTTCTATGCCTCGACCGACGAGTGCATTGCCCGCATCGGCCGCGGGGCCGTGGCCGGCCGTGCCGTGCTGCTGAAGGGCGCCCGCGACTTCCGTTTCGAGAAGATCGCCCATGCGCTGGCACGCAAGAGCCACACCACCGTGCTGGAGGTCGATCTCGATGCCATGATCCATAACCTCAACTATTTCCGCGCCCAGCTCTCCCACGGTACGAAGCTCGTGGCGATGGTCAAGGCCGCGTCGTACGGCGCGGGTGACTTCGAGGTGGCGCAGATGCTCCAGTATCAGGGGGTGGACTACCTTGCCGTGGCCTTTGCCGACGAAGGGGTGCTGCTGCGCGAGCGGGGCATCACGATGCCCATCGTGGTGCTGAACGCCGATGCCGACAGCTTCGATCTGATGATCGCCAACCGGCTCGAGCCCGAGATCTACAGCTTCCGGTCGCTCGACGACTTCGCTTCGGCCGTCTCGCATGCCGGGGAGTTCCGCTATCCGATCCACCTGAAACTCGATACGGGCATGCACCGGCTCGGCTTCATGGAGGAGGAGATCGACCGTTTGTGCGAGGTGCTGCCCCTGCGCCCGGAGGTGAAGGTGGCAACGGTCTTCTCGCACCTGAACTGCGCCGACATGCCCGAGGAGGATGCCTACACGCGGGCGCAGATCGCCCGTTACGACCGGATGAGCACGCGGCTGGTCGAGGCGCTGCCCTATCCGGTGATCCGCCACACGGCCAACTCGGCGGCCATCGAGCGCTTCCCCGAGGCGCAGTACGACATGTGCCGCCTCGGACTGGGGCTCTACGGCTTCGGGTGGCAGCACAACCCGTCGCTGCGCCCCGTCTCGACGCTTCGGACCCGGATTGTCGCGATCAAGCACCTGGCGGCCGGCGAGACGGTCGGTTACGGGCGTGCCGGACGCCTCACGCGCCCGAGCGTCACGGCAACGATCCCCGTGGGCTATGCCGACGGACTGGACCGCCACCTGGGCTGCGGCCGCTGGTCGGTGCTCGTGGCCGGATCTCCGGCGCCGATCGTCGGGCGGGTCTGCATGGACAGCTGCATGATCGACATCACGGAGATCGCAGGCGTGGAGGAGGGCGACGAGGTGACGATCTTCTCGCCCGAAGCGGGCAACGACCTCGAGACGATGGCCCGCGTGCTCGATACGATCCCCTATGAAATCATGACGTCGGTTTCGAGCCGCGTCAAACGAATCTACCTCAAGGAGTAATGGCTGCAGGAACCCTCTATCTGATCCCTTGTCCAATCTCGGACGAGACCGCCCCGTGGGACGTGCTCCCGGCGTCGAACCGCGCCGTGATGGACTCGTTGGACTACTTCATCGTCGAGAATACGCGCACGGCGCGGCGTTTCCTGTCGAAGGCGGGCGTGACGCGCCCGATCGACGAACTGGAGTTCCGCGAACTGAACGAACATACGGTTGCCGAGCGCGAGGTCGGGGAGCTGGTCAAACCCCTGCTTGCGGGGCGTTCGGCCGGGGTGATCTCCGAGGCGGGCGTGCCGGGTGTCGCCGATCCGGGTGCGGCCGTGGTTGCGGAGTGCCATCGCTGCGGCATTCGGGTCGTGCCGCTGGTCGGACCGTCGTCGATCCTGCTTGCGCTCATGGCCTCGGGACTCAACGGGCAGTCGTTCGCCTTCAACGGATACCTCCCCGTCAAGCCGCCCGAGCGGTCCCGGGCGATCCGCTTCTTCGAACGCCGCGCCCAGGCCGAAGGACAGTCGCAGCTCTTCATCGAGGCTCCCTACCGCAACGTGAAACTCTTCGAGGAGCTCCTGCGCACGCTCGCCCCGACGACGCGGCTGACTCTGGCCGTCGATGTCACGGCCCCCGGCGAGCGGATCATAACCCGCACCGTGGCCGAGTGGCAGCGGCTGCCGCTGCCCGAAATGAACAAACGTCCGGCGATTTTCATCATCGGATGAGCCCTTGCCGGCCGGTTGGTATGCAATTTGCGCCGTATAGGGCGGAAAAACCGGAAAAATACGAGTTTCAGACAACAGAACTGGCTGTAAAAGGTGATGATGGCGCCACATATGATTACACCATAGATGGTCCTAACATGGCAGGGGGTGATGAAAAGACAACGACATTTAACGTTTTGGTGAGCGGCATCAACAAGCAGGGAGTAGATGTCAATCTGAATGGAAAAAGCGTTGCATTTACACTGAAAAATATCGGTTACCGCGATGCAAAAGGTAAATTTAAAGTGGTAAAAAAAGGAAAATGGAAACTGGATTGGACCTTCAAAACCGAGGCAGACGTTACAACCAAAGAAGTGAATAAAAACATCTCGCTTCTAGATGCCAAAGCAACATGGAAAGATATTCGCATTTCGCCACTTTCCGTGACCGTGGATTTCCAGATTACAAAGAGTGGAAAAGCACATATGTCATTTAAAGAATGGAATAAATTGGAAAAGACACAGCGCGTTGTCGTACAATTTGCTGACGGAACACGCGAAGACAGCCGTTTCTGCGATGACGTCAATGAGGAATGGGGCGATGAGAAAACTTCAAGTTACCGCCGAATTGGCTTCCGGAAAGTCATTGAGCCGAAAGATATTGTTAGCGTTACATTTGGCGACCAGACGGTAGTGCTTAATCCCAATGTAAAAATGGAACAGCGCACGAAACTTCGCAGTAAAGCGGCAAATTGCACGGTGGCACTTCCCCAAAATGTTGCAAAACTTATTACTG
>ENA-OPWR01002095-OPWR01002095.1-human-gut-metagenome-genome-assembly--contig:-NODE-2095-length-14149-cov-2.463460_pt1 | contig 14149 bp, 8 predicted proteins | sample MGYA00241507_ERZ502006 | MGnify/ENA primary metagenome ERZ502006 (study PRJEB25962, sample SAMEA2043041) | human gut metagenome | biome: human gut; feature: human-associated habitat; material: faeces...
GCAAGACACTTTCCGGCAATTCACTGGCTGACCAGTTACAGTGAGTATTTAAATGATTTGGCACACTGGTATGGAGAACATGTTTCACCCAAATTTGTGGATGACAGAAATAAATTAATGGCAATTTTGAATCAGGAAAGCAGTCTGATGGAAATTGTAAAATTGATTGGTAGTGATGTACTTCCGGACGACCAAAAGCTGACCCTTGAGATTGCAAGAGTGATTCGTCTTGGATTTTTACAGCAGAATGCATTTCATCCGGATGATACCTGTGTTTCTCTGGAGAAGCAGTTTAAGATGATGGAAATTATTTTGTATTTGAATCAAAAATGCAGAAGTCTGATTGCAATGGGGATGCCGATGTCTATACTTCGTCGGGAAAACATTTTTGAAAAAGTAATCTCTATTAAATATGATGTACCAAACGATAAGTTAGAGATGATGGATGATTATCAAAAAGCAGTAGATGATTTTTATGATACAGTTATGGAAAAGAATGGATAAGGAGGGAACGGCATGGCAATCGAATATCTTGGCTTAAGTGAAATCAACGGCCCTCTGGTTGTGCTCGAAGGGGTGCAGGATGCAGCTTTTGATGAAATTGTAGAATTTAAAGTAGATGACGGCACAAAAAAAATCGGGCGTATTGTAGAAATTTATGAGGATAAAGCTGTCATTCAGGTATTTGAAGGAACCGAGAATATGTCCCTGGACAATACACATACGAGATTGATGGGACGTCCGATGGAGGTTACTGTATCACCGGAAATGCTTGGAAGAACCTTTAACGGAATCGGACAGCCAATCGATGATATGGGACCACTCATTTCCGAGGATAAACGTGATGTCAACGGACTTCCGCTTAATCCGGTCAGGCGTGAGTATCCAAGAAACTATATCCAGACAGGAATTTCAGCCATTGATGGTCTGACAACACTGATCCGTGGACAAAAGCTTCCAATTTTCTCAGGAAACGGACTTCCACATGATCAGCTTGCAGCACAGATTGTAAAACAGGCTTCTCTTGGTGGGGACAGTGATGAGAAATTTGCGATTGTATTTGCGGCAATGGGCGTAAAATATGATGTAGCAGAATTTTTCCGCAGAACCTTTGAAGAAAGCGGTGCCTCCGATCATGTTGTCATGTTCCTGAACCTGGCAAATGATCCGACTGTTGAGCGTCTTCTGACTCCGAAGATTGCCCTGACTGCAGCAGAGTATCTTGCTTTTGAAAAAGGTATGCATATTCTGGTTATCCTTACAGATATTACTTCTTTCTGTGAGGCAATGCGTGAGGTTTCTTCCTCCAAGGGAGAGATTCCTTCCCGTAAAGGTTATCCTGGATACCTGTACAGTGAGCTGGCTACGCTGTATGAGCGCGCCGGAATCGTACAGGGCGTAGAGGGATCCGTAACACAGATTCCGATCCTGACCATGCCAAACGATGATATCACGCACCCGATCCCTGACCTGACCGGTTACATCACCGAGGGTCAGATCGTACTGGACCGTCAGCTTCACGGCCAGTCTATTTACCCGCCAATCAGCGTACTGCCGAGTCTTTCCCGTCTGATGAAGGATGGTATCGGTGAGGGCTACACAAGAGCCGATCATCAGGACGTAGCGAACCAGCTGTTCTCCTGCTATGCAAAGGTAGGAGATGCGCGTTCCCTGGCATCCGTTATCGGTGAGGATGAGCTTTCTCCGATCGATAAACAGTACCTGGTATTCGGTAATGAATTCGAGCATGAATTCATCGGCCAGGGAATGGATGAAAACCGTTCCATGGAAGATACGCTGAACAAGGCATGGGAGCTTCTTGGACTGCTTCCGAGAGAAGAGCTCGACCGTGTCAACACCAAGGTTCTGGATCAGTATTATCATCCGACCACCATTGATGCAGTAGCAAAAGCAAAGGCAGAAGCCGATGCCATGAATGAGTAAGCGAGAGGAGTGAGATCGGAATGGACCCGAATACCTTTCCTACCAAGGGAAACCTGATTCTTGCAAAGAACTCTCTGAAACTTGCCCACATGGGTTACGAGCTGATGGACAAGAAGCGGAATATTCTGATCCGCGAGCTCATGGGCCTGATCGATGAGGCAAAGGATATTCAGCGTCAGATTGATGTGACGTTCCGCGAAGCATATGCGGCGCTGCAGATTGCGAATATGGAGATCGGTATCACCAACGTACAGACCGTGTCCTATACCGTTCCGGTGGAGGAATCTATCCGGATCAAGACAAGGAGTATCATGGGCGTGGAAATTCCGCTGGTAGAGGCTGATCAGTCCGGACAGGCCCCAACGTATGCTTACTACAGCACGAAGGAGTCCCTGGATCAGGCAAGACAGGCCTTTGAAAAAGTAAAAGACCTGACCTTAAACCTTTCCATGATTGAGAACTCGGCGTACCGCCTTGCTGCGGCAATCAAGAAAACACAGAAGCGTGCCAACGCGCTGAAGAACATCACGATTCCGCATTACACCCAGCTGTCCAAGGATATCGCGGACGCACTGGAGGAGAAGGAGCGCGAGGAGTTCACACGACTGAAGGTCATCAAACAGAGAAAGAACAAGGCAAGCTGATAAGGCTTTCCCGGAATAGAGATGAAAAACCCGCTTGGGCCGCGAAGAGATTTGCGGTGCCGGGCGGGTTTTTATGTGCCATGCAAAAAATATGTTTTTGGATGCACTTTTTGTGCAAAAATTTTATAAAAATTTTCTATCTTTTTAAAACGGTCTTTGCTATAATACGTAAGGCGATTGTAAAGAAAAGTTAAGATTTTGTAAGCTGTAATGCTTTTTGGAGGTAGGAAGATGAAACACAAGAAACAGAAAAAAACGAAAAAAGCAGGGCGCATTCTGCTGGCTGTGTTTGCAGTGGTGATCGGAACGCTTGGCGTGCTGCTGTTTACGTCCGAGCGCTGGATGCGGAAAACATGGCCGAATCTGAGCATGGAAGAGCTTGTTTACCAGTTAAAGGCCCCGATTGCCGGAACCAGCCATGATCTTCTGATGAGTTATGTCTGCTCAAGTGCGCTGATCGCAGCGGCAGCACTCATCCTTCTGATTCTGGTCAGCATTTTTCTTCGGGAAAAACGCAAAGCCCATGTGGCGTTCGGGATGATCTGTATCGCGGCAGGAGCCGCCAGCATCGTCTATTCCATCAATGACGTGTGGGCAGCACTGGACGTAAAAGATTATCTGAAAAATCAGAGCACGTACAATACCGTGGTAGAAGACAACTACGTAGATCCGGACCGCGTGAATATCACGTTCCCGGAACAGAAACGAAATCTGATCTATCTCTATCTGGAATCCATGGAGAGCACCTATGCAGACAAAGCCTCCGGCGGAGCATTCGATAAAAACTATATCCCGGAGCTGACCCAGCTTGCCGCAGACAACATCAGTTTTTCCAACACGGAGCTGCTTGGCGGCGGCCAGCCTACCGTAAACGCAACCTGGACCATTGCCGGAATTTTCGCACAGACCTCCGGTCTGCCTCTCAGCATCGGAATCCAGCGAAATGAGATGGCATATCAGACCAGCTTCTTCCCGGAAATCAATACCCTGGGTGATGTCCTGGCGGATGAAGGCTACAAGCAGTATTTCTTCATCGGTTCAATCGGACAGTTCGGCGGCCGGGAAGAGTACTTTAAAGAGCACGGTGACTACGAAGTAGACGATTACAACTGGGCTATGGAAAAAGGCCTGATCCCGGAAGGATATTACGAATGGTGGGGCTATGAGGATGAAAAACTCTTTTCCTTTGCCAAAGACCGCCTGACCGAAATCGCAGCAGAGGGAGAGCCGTTCAACTTCACCATGCTGACCGCAGACACCCATTTTGAGGATGGATATCCGTGTGAGCTCTGCGATGAAGAAAACGACGGTGACAACCAGTACGGAATGGTTCTGCACTGCTCCAGCAAGCAGGTCACCGAGTTCGTTTCCTGGATTCAGCAGCAGGATTTCTACGAGAACACAACGATCGTAATTTCTGGCGACCATCTGACGATGGATTCCGATTTCTGTGAGAACATTGATCCGGACTACACCAGAACCGTATACAACGTGATCATCAACTCCCCGATCCAGCCGCAGCAGGAGAAAAACAGAAGTTTCACCACCATGGACATGTTCCCGACCACGCTTGCCAGCCTCGGCGCCACCATCGAGGGTGACCGTCTCGGCCTTGGAACAAACCTGTTCTCCGGCGAGCAGACGCTTGCCGAGAAGCTGACCTTTGACCAGTTAAACGATGACCTCTCCCAGAAATCCAAATTCTTCGAGAAAATGGAAGAGCAGGTAACCTCCATCTGGACCAAAACCGACGAGGGCTGGAAGTTCTACATCGAAGACGAAGACCGCTGGGCCAAAGGCGAATGGGTATCCCTGAACCCGCACCGCTATGCGAATGACACCGAGCAGAGATACTACATCGATGCAAACGGCTATGCTGTCAAGGGATGGAAGCTGATCGACGGAAAGTGGTACTACTTCTCCGTCAAGGGAAGCTACCGCCTCCTTGAAGGACCTTGCGACGAACCGTTTGATGTGGATGAGTCGCAGTATTCTTAAAAAATAGAACATATAAAAACACCGGCTTCCCGGAGACAGATAAAAATCTGTTTCCGGAGAAGGCCGGTGTTTTTTGTTAATTCAGAGAGAGACTACAAAAGAGTGATGTATGATTCGATTATCTTGCCTGGAAACGGTCATAAACGGTTTGCACAATTTCTACTGCACGATCAACATTCATCTGCTTCAGCTGAGCGATAAAATCATCATATTCATCCATAGAAATAACACCTGTGATAAACTGAGATGTTTTTTCGTTTACAATTGTCGTAACATCAGTCATGATTTTGCTGTATTCTTTGTTTTCGTCTGAAGAAATACCCATAGCACTGACATCAGGCAGACAGTTTTCGGTGCCAGCTTCTGCCCAGATATCATAGGAAACAAGATCTTTTTCCGGAACGGCGGCAAGCTCACGTTTCCAGTCCTGCAGGCAGACACGGGAAGGTGGCATAGTGAAATAAGCCATTGCCTGTGCAAAAGTATAATCTTCGTTGGCAGTTACTTTGGAGGTGAAAACTGGAGTTCCGTCTTCCTGATATTCAAAAGTATCGCCCTCGGTACCATAGTTGGCTAAAAGAGCACCTTCCTCGCTGAAGAGATAATCCAGCCATTTTACACAGAGCTCGGCATTTGGAGAATCTGCGGAAACTGTGATGCACGGACCGAGCAGATAATACATATTTAATTTTACAGTATCTTCAGCATTTACTTTCGGGGCAGGAACAGGAACGTACTCGGCATTTGGATCTGAGTTTGCACCTTCGTATGCTGCGATTAATGTGTAAATAGAGCAAAATGCACCGGTTTTTCCTGTGGTAACCATTGCATTGTCCGGAAGGACTGCGTTTGTAGACATAAAGTCAGGATCAATTAATCCCTCACTGTACCAGCGATGCATCATTTCAACATAATCTTTCCAGCCGCTTTCAATCGGTCCGTATTTAACAACGCCGTTTTCCTGATAGAAAGTATTGGAAACTCCATAACCGGCATTTAAGGCATTGGCAAATACATCATATCCAGTATAAGAAAGCGTCAGCGGAGCAGTTGCACCTTCCTGGTCTTTAAAAGCAGTAAGCATGGTTTCCCAGTCATCGTAGGTGACCGGAGTATCCATACCGAGGTCATCGAGCCAGTCTTTGCGGACATACATGCCGGCATATGGTCCCTGCTGTTCTGACATGATCTGATAGATACCGACCATACGTCCGTCATTGGTATAAGCACTGCGCTTCAGATTTTCATCTTCTTCTCCGGCCTTTTCGAGAGCAGCCATATAATGAGGAGCATACTTCTGGATGAGATCTGTCAGGTCCATATAATAGCCATCGTCTACAGCGGCATCAAGACCGTCAGGATAAACATAGGAAGGGCCACTGTTTTTGATCATATCCGGCAGTTCGCCGCCTGCGATCATAAGATTGTAAGCAGATGCTTCGTCTCCAATGGCGGGATGCTGAAATTCAATATGTACATTCGTTTTTTCTTCCAGCTTTTGAAAAAATTCTGTATCACCGAGAGAATCTACAATACTTGCAGCATTGGCATCCATAGGAGTCCAGAGAGTTAATGTTGTTTTCTCATCCACTAATGGAAGAGAAACTTCAGTATCTGCAGCAGAAGTGTCAGAACTTACAGAAGAAGCTGCAGAAGAAGTATTAGAAGAAGCAGAGGTGGAACTGCCGGAAGAAGTGCTGCCGTTAGCACCGCATCCTGCCAGAAGAACAACGCTCTGTAATAAGGCGCCCATGCGTATAGCCTGTCGTATTCTTTTTTTCATACTTGAAATCTCCTTTTCTTTTGATTTTCGTTCTAATGTTCGTGCACGTTACCTGTATTATAAGAGAAAGGTGGGAAAAAAGAAAAGAACCAGTTTTTGCGTCAGGTGCAGTTTGCCGTCAGAATCAGAATTGCCAGAATGTGTTTTGATTGCCGTTTTGCGTGATCCTTGGGCAATTTTGAGACTTTTCCGGGGGTGCGTGCTATAATTTAAGGAAGAAAATGCATGGGGGATGCAAAAGATGAAAGAGAAAAAAATATTTTTATCCGTGATGAAAACGTATCTGGTGTTGGTGATGATCCTGTTGATTGTACTGATTGGCTGTTCTTTTTATTCCTATCAGAGTTTTAAGAGCAATACGAAAAATGCGCAGGTTGCATTATTAAATCAGGTACAGCATGAGATGGACATTCGGCTGGAAAATATTTCAAAGATCAGCCAGCTTCTGGCGGATCATCCGATTGTTCAGGAAATAGCGGAACTGGAAGATGAGCAGCCGGAGTATCAGCTGAAGTATACAGAATTGAATCAGGTTCTGCGCAATGAAAATACGATGCAGCAAAGTGAAGCAGAAACGGTATTGTATTTTAAAAACAGCAACGCTGTGTTTACTGGAAACTATCGGTACCAGGACGAAAATTTGGATGCATTTTTGAAAAAGAAAGGAATTTCTGAAGAAGAATTTCAGAATCTGGTTTCCCTGGAAAGAAATAAGGGAGCATATCAGATTTTAAAATCGGGCACAAAAAGTGCGGTACTGATCCATTTAAACCCAATTTTGGATAAAAGCTATCATCGGGCTGGTGTAGTTATTACGTTTGTTTCTGTCAGAGAGTTTGAAAAAATATTAAACCTGAGTGACTATATTGAGCAGAGTATTTGCTGCATGGAAAACGGAGATCGCTCCCTGATGATTGGTACCGTTCCGGAGGGACAGGATGTGCTGCAGCAGAACAGTTATGAAGAGATTGTGTGCAATTTCGAACCTGTGATGCAGGAAATACAGGGAAAACGATATATTACAATGGGAATATCTTCCCAAAGCGGAGTATGGAACTATTATTTTTCTATTCCAATGTCGATTTTTTATCAGCAGAACAGAACATATTTTATCATTATTGCGGGTGCTGTTCTGATGAGCCTGTTGGCAGGCGTTTTTCTGGCATGGCATTACAGTAAAGCATTTTCAGAACCAATCCAGGAGATTCTGGATACGTTTCGGATGGATGGAGCAGACAGTTATCCTGAAATGATGAAATCCTTGGAAAAAACAATGCTTGTCTATGAGGATAGGCTGCATGACATACAGAAACAGTTAAGAGGAAGTATGCAGCAGCAAAAAGATGAGTTTCTGTTTTCCATGTGCAGAGGTAATATCAATGAGAAAAAAGTACAGGAAAAACTGAGTAAATATGAGATTTCATTAAAAAATGCTCCGTTCGAATTTATGATGTTCCAATACAGGGAGATCGAAGAATCTACATTTTGTGTGAATGGTACGGTAGATTATGATCTGCTGTTGTTTGTAAGTCAAAATGTTATTGAGGAGTTGCTTTGTAAGAACGGAGGGGCTACATTTCGTCATGACAGAATGATCTTGTGTATCTGTCAGCCGGTGGAAGAGGCTGATGTACTCAATCAGCTGCTGAACCAGATCGTTGATTTCCACAAGGATGTTATTCATGCAGAACTGTGTGTGTTCCGCGGAGGCCAGGGCAGTGAGCTAAGCGATATTCCAGAGCTGTTTTTAAATGCGGAGGAAATGGCAAACTATAAGACTTTCTGGGAAAAGGATATTCCGAATATTTTAGACTATCGTGACAGCAAATCCAGGAAAGCGCTGGAAGAAGATTCTATTTCGCTGGATATTCAGAAACGCTTTTTAAATCTGCTGTCCATCAAAGACTACACGAATGCGTATGAACTGCTGACAGAACAGTTAAATATGGTGGAACAGGGAGAAATCAAAAACTTTCAGTTGGAGCGATACAAAATTTATGGTTTGGTAAGCAATCTGTTGGAAGGAATTCCACATGTGGATCAGCTCGAGAAAAACAGCACGGAAGAAGCAAGACAGATCGGTGAGATTCTGGAATCACTTTCTAATGTAAGATCACTGCAGGAGATCAGGGAAAAAATTGATCTTCTGTTTGAAAAAATTATTTCCTATCAGAAGGGAACGGAGAAAGAAGGCTTTCCATGGGTATGGGAAGTGCAGAGTTACATTGAGAAAAACTATGCAGACCCGCAGATGGATGTGCAGTATCTGGCGGAAAAGTTCCATCTGTCAACATCACATCTGAGCAGAAACTATAAAAAAGTAACGTCAATTGGTGTGAGAGACAACATTCATATCGTGCGGATTGCGAAGGCAAAAGAACTTTTGATGCAGGGAATGAGCGTGCAGGAAATTGCGGAAAAGGTAGGATATGTGGAATCCAGAGCATTGATTCGTACGTTTAAACGGTATGAAGGAGTGACTCCGGGCCAATATCGGGAAACTATGGTGCAGAAATAGCAGAAAATGAGTACCACCACAAGAAAAGGCCATAAAAAAGCAGCAGAAAAAGGAGGGAAGCCACAAAAAGTGGTTCTTTCGAACCGGCAGGGAAGACGATACAATCAGATTAATGATAAGTCCGGCGGGAAGAAAGGAGCACATATGAAAACAAAAAAATTTACAAGGAAGGAAATCGTAAAAGACTGGAAGAAAAACAAACTGCTGTATCTTATGGCGGTTCCGTTGATTGCATTTTTTATCGTATTTGCATATCTTCCAATGGGAGGCATCCTGATGGCATTTGAAAATTACAAGCCAAAACTTGGAATTCTCAGAAGCCAATGGGTAGGTCTGGAAAATTTTAAAGACTTTTTTCAATCGGTATTTGCGTGGCGTGTCATTCGGAATACGGTTGTGCTGAGTATGTTGCAGCTGATCATTGAGTTTCCGCTCACGATCATTTTTGCGCTGCTTCTGAATGAACTGAAGGATTCCATTTTCAAAAAAGGTGTACAGATGATTACCTATATGCCGTATTTTATTTCCATGGTCGTTCTGGCAGGTATCATTGTAGACTTTACCAAAAGTACAGGTGTCCTGTCGCAGATCGTTACCTTTTTTAGTGGAAAACAGGTAAATCTGTTATCCGATCCGGCGTGCTGGCGTCCTTTGTACATTGTTTCGGATTTATGGCAGGGACTTGGCTTTGGAAGTATTATTTATGTAGCAGCACTTTCCGGCGTGGATCAGGAACTGTATGAGGCAGCAAAAATTGACGGAGCAAACCGCTGGAAACAGACACTGCATGTAACACTGCCTGGAATTTCCTCCACCATTATTATTATGTTGATTCTGCGAATCGGTTCCATCATGTCGGTTGGATATGAGAAGACCATTCTTTTATATAACCCTCAGGTTTATGAAACCGCAGATATTATTTCCAGTTTTGTTTACCGAAAAGGTCTGGAAGAGTTTAACTATGGATACAGTACGGCTGTCAGTCTGTTCAACTCTGTGATTAACTTCATTATGCTTGTAAGTGCAAATGTTATCAGCCGGAAGTACTCGGAAACAAGTCTGTTTTAGGAGGAAAAAACATGAAAAAAACAAAAACGTCTCTGGCGCGAAAAATATTTATTGTATTTGACTATCTGGTTCTAATTTTTCTTGCAGTTGTATGTTTGCTGCCGATTCTTCATGTGGCGTTTGCATCGGTTTCTGATCCCAACTGGGTCATGAACCAGAGCGGATTGATTTTAAAACCACATGGTTTTACGCTGGAGGGATATAAGCTGGTATTTCAGACAAGACAGTTGATGGGAAGCTATGGAAATACTCTTTTTTATGTGTTTGCATCGACAGCACTTGGAATGCTGATTACTGTATTGGGAGCGTATCCGCTTTCGAAAAGCGATCTGCTCTGGTCGAATGCACTGATGCTGATTATTTCCTTTACCATGATGTTCAGCGGAGGAATTATCACGTTCTATATGGTAGTAAGAAGCCTTGGAATGTACAATACCCGCCTTGCGGTTATTCTTCCGACGTGTGTCAGCGCATTTAACCTTATTCTGGTCAGAACGGCAATGGCAACGCTTCCGAAAGAACTGGAAGAATCTGCGCGTCTGGATGGGGCAGGACCAATTGCTGTACTTTTTAAGATTGTTCTTCCATTGATAAAAGCAACGCTTGCAACAGTAACGCTGTACTATGTAGTTGCAAACTGGAATTCCTGGTTCAATGCATCCATTTTCCTGACAGACCGGGACAAATATCCACTGCAGCTGATTCTGCGGGAAGTACTGATCCGAAACGATACAAGTTCGGCAACATCCGCATCTTCAGGAGAACTTGCAGGACTTGCGGATTCTTATAAGCAAATTATAAAATACTGCACCATTATGGTGGCATCTGTTCCAATTTTATGTTTTTATCCGTTTGTTATGAAGTATTTTAAAAAGGGTGTTATGGTAGGATCAATCAAAGGCTAAGGAGGAAGATCATGGAATTTTACGAAAAAGTCAATCGAATTGCGAAAACAGAAAAAGGAGAAATTGAGGGGATTCCGGGAAATATTCCACAGTATACGGTATTTAAAGGGATTCCTTATGCAAAAGCCCCAGTTGGAGAGCTCCGCTGGAGAGAGCCGCAGGAAACAGAAAAGTGGGAAGGCGTTTATCATGCAGATCATTTCGGACCGATTGCGCCGCAGATGCGCCACCCGAAAGGCAGTTTGTATGGTGATGAATTTTTCCAGTCCGCAGAAGATATGAGTGAAGACTGTCTGTACCTGAACATCTGGACGCCGGAAGTGAAGGAGGAGAAAAAACTGCCGGTTCTGTTCTGGGTACATGGCGGCGGACTCACAGGTGGATATGGATTTGAACCGGAGTTTGACGGAGAAGCTTTTTGCAAAGAAGGCGTGATTCTGGTAACGTTTAATTATCGTCTGGGCGTTCTTGGATTCCTCTGCCACGAGGATCTGGCAAAAGAAAGTGAGCATGGTGTTTCTGGAAACTATGGTCATCTTGACCAGATTGCCGCACTCAAATGGGTAAGAAAAAACATTGGTGCGTTTGGCGGAGATCCGGATAATATTACAATTTTTGGACAGTCTGCGGGTGCATTCAGTGTGCAGACAATGCTTGTGTCACCGCTTACCAGAGGAGATATTGCCGGAAGTATTATTATGAGCTGTGCGGATATCAACTGGCCGGATCCAGGCATGGGGCAGAAACCGATGGAAACAGCAGAAAAACAGGGCGCTGAATTTATGAAAGATGCAGGATGCCATTCCATAGACGAACTGCGCGGCAAGAGTGCAGATGAGCTAATGGCAGTTATGATGAAGGGATTTATGAAATATCCGATGGGAACGGTGATCGATCATTATCTGCTGGATGAGGCAGTATCCGACAGTTATTATCAGGGAAATTACCCGGATCTGCCGATGATGATTGGAAACACCGCCGGGGAATGGACTCTGGTATTCGGCGTACCGGAAGACCCGGAAGTCTGGAAAGAACAGCAGCGTCAGATGATGGGACCTGCAGCGGAAAAATACCTGGAACTGCTGCAGGTAGAGAAAAAAGAAGACATTATGCGCGCGATTCAGGAAAGCCATTCCTGGATGGTAAAAAACAGAGTATTGTGTGAGCTGAATATCAGACATGATCATAAACCGTGCTATCTGTATCTGTTTGACCACGATCTTCCAGGGAACGAGGCAGGATCCTTCCATTCCTCCGAGCTGTGGTATGTATTTGGAACCGTTGCACGCTGCTGGCGTCCAATGACGGGAACGGATTATGATATTTCCAGAGTTATGACAAAAAGCTGGGCGAATTTTGCAAAACAGAAAAATCCAAATGGAGAGGGTGTACCGGAATGGAAGCCATATCAGCCGGAGAATCCTCAGAACATGGTATTTTCGGAAAAGACAGAATGCAAAGAAATCAAAGAACTGGAAGTACAGCGGTATTTAAAAGAAATTATGCTGGAACATGCATAAAAGGCTGAAAGAAAAGGAACCTGGGCAGAAAAAGCAGGTTCCTTTTCTACATAAAAAGACAAATTCCAGGGAAAAATTCTCCGCTCCGCCTTTTGGCGGAATTTTCTGCATTTTTTGGTACAAAACGTATAAAGATTGTGAAATAAATAATTATCAATTGAATCATCTTACAAAACATGGTAAAATATGGCTATCAATCGGCGGACAAAGCGGAAAAAAGAAAGGGGATTTTAAAACAATGGGTTACAAATCAGACATTGAAATTGCACAGGAATGTACCATGCAGCCGATCACAGCGATCGCAGAAAAAGCAGGTATTGATGACAAATATCTGGAGCAGTACGGAAAGTACAAAGCAAAAATTGATTACAACCTGTTAAAAGACACCAATGCGGAGGATGGAAAACTGATCCTCGTTACAGCCATCAACCCGACACCGGCAGGAGAAGGAAAAACAACAACTTCTGTAGGTCTGGTAGACGGACTTTCCAGAATCGGTAAAAAAGCAATGGTTGCACTTCGCGAGCCATCTCTTGGACCGGTCTTCGGTGTAAAAGGCGGAGCAGCAGGCGGCGGATACGCACAGGTTGTGCCGATGGAGGATATCAACCTTCACTTCACCGGTGACTTTCACGCAATTGGAGCTGCCAACAACTTATTAGCAGCCCTCATCGACAACCATATTTACCAGGGAAATGAATTAAATATCGACCCACGTAAAATTGTATGGAAACGCTGTGTTGACATGAATGACCGCCAGCTTCGTTTTGTAACAGACGGACTTGGTGGAAGAATCAATGGCGTACCAAGAGAGGACGGATATGACATCACTGTTGCTTCCGAAATCATGGCCGTTCTGTGTCTGTCTAAAGACATTACAGATTTGAAAGAAAGACTTGGCCGCATCATTGTTGGTTATACATATGGAAAGATTTCTGAGCAAAAACCAGTAACCGCTCACGACCTTCACGCAGAAGGAGCTATGTGCGCACTGTTAAAAGATGCTTTGAAGCCGAACCTTGTTCAGACACTGGAGCACACTCCGGCGATTATTCACGGTGGACCATTTGCAAATATCGCACACGGCTGTAACTCTGTAACAGCTACAAAGATGGCTCTGAACCTCGCTGATTACGCCATCACAGAAGCCGGATTTGGTGCTGACCTCGGTGCTGAGAAATTCCTGGATATCAAGTGCCGCATGGCTGGCTTGAAGCCAAACGCAGTTGTTATCGTAGCAACAGTACGCGCTCTGAAATACAACGGCGGTGTTGCAAAAGCGGATCTGAACCAAGAGAACTTAGAGGCTCTGGAAAAAGGTATCCCGAATCTGATGAAACATGTAAATAATATTAAAAATGTATACGGACTTCCTTGTGTTGTTGCAATCAATGCATTCCCAACAGACACAAAGGCTGAGCTTGATCTTGTAGAAACAAAATGTAAAGAAGTTGGCGTCAACGTTGCTCTCTCTGAGGTATGGGCAAAAGGCGGCGAAGGTGGTCTTAAGCTGGCAGAAGAAGTGATTCGCTTATGTGATGAGCCAAATGACTTCCACTACTGCTATGAGGAAGATACAACGATCCAGGAGAAATTAGACCAGATCGTACAGAAAGTTTACGGTGGAAGAAAAGCTGTCCTGACACCTGCTGCCCAGAAACAGGCAAAACAGCTCTCTGACCTTGGATTTGAAAATGCTCCGATCTGTATGGCAAAGACTCAATACAGTTTAACAGATGATGCCACTAAACTCGGTGCACCGACAGATT
>ENA-OPWR01002101-OPWR01002101.1-human-gut-metagenome-genome-assembly--contig:-NODE-2101-length-14129-cov-2.685733_pt1 | contig 14129 bp, 15 predicted proteins | sample MGYA00241507_ERZ502006 | MGnify/ENA primary metagenome ERZ502006 (study PRJEB25962, sample SAMEA2043041) | human gut metagenome | biome: human gut; feature: human-associated habitat; material: faeces...
TCGCCTGCGGCGCCGGGCTCCTTCGTGCGGTCGAGCACGCAGATTTTCCGGACGGTCGAAGGAATGACATCGAGCATGTATTTCGCCGAGAACGGACGATAGAGGTGCACGGTCACGACACCCACCTTCTCGCCCTGCGAACGGAGATAATCCACCGTCTCCTTCAGCGTTTCGGTCACGGACCCCATCGCGATGACAATTCGGTCGGCATCCGGCGCACCGTAGTAGGTGAACGGCTTGTAGTCGCGGCCCGTAATGGCGTTGATTTGCTGCATCGCCTCGTTCACCATATCGGGCACGGCATCGTAGAAACGATTGGCCGCCTCGCGGGCCTGGAAGTAGATGTCGGGATTCTGTGCGGTACCGCGCGTTACAGGGTGTTCCGGACGAAGGGCACGGGCACGGAATCCGGCCAGCGCATCCCTGTCGAGAAGAGCGGCGAGATCATCCTGCTCCATAAGCTCGATTTTCTGTATCTCGTGCGACGTACGGAATCCGTCGAAGAAGTGCAGAAACGGCACGCGCGACTTGATGGCTACCAGATGCGCCACGCCGGCGAGGTCCATTACCTCCTGAACGCTGCTGGTGGCGAGCATGGCGAAGCCCGTCTGGCGAGTGGCCATCACGTCCTGATGGTCGCCGAATATGGAAAGGGCATGTGCGGCGATGGCTCGCGCCGAGACATGGAATACGCCCGGAAGAAGTTCTCCGGAAATCTTGTACATATTGGGAATCATCAGCAGCAGACCCTGCGATGCGGTGAAGGTCGTACTGAGCGCACCGGCCTGGAGCGAACCGTGGAGCGCACCCGCAGCACCCGCTTCGGACTGCATCTCCACGACCTTCACGGTCTCTCCGAAGATATTCTTTCTTCCCCCTGCGGCCCATTCGTCCACATACTCGGCCATGGTGGATGAAGGTGTGATAGGATAGATGGCAGCCACCTCGCTGAACATATAAGCGATATGCGCGGCCGCATAGTTCCCGTCACAGGTAATAAACTTTTTCTCTTTCATGTTTGCCTTGAATTGATTTGTTTCAGGTTCCGGATTTTATTCGTTTGAATCATTTCGAATTGCACCTCATCGGCCCGTCGCCGGGCCGATGCAAAGATATAGCAAAAAAACGGGATTTTTAATAACAATCATACCTATATTCAACGGGAAGCCGGTCAATATCACCTTGCAGCGTCACTCGCCGCAGTGGTAAAAGATGAAGCCCACATAGAGCCTCGGCCCCTGCGGAAAGTCGGGCTGCGGACGCCCTGCATTCCCCAGCCAGTCGGCTTTCACCATCAGGCGGATACGGGCCGTCAGCGCAAATTCCGTCCCGACGAAGGGAGCCAGCGCCGTAAAACCGTATTTGCGGAACGACATCCCCTCCTCGGTCACGAAATCGTTCCCGGCCGGATGCGTGAACGTCGTATTGCGCACGACACCGCCGCCCACCGTCACGCCGGCAAAGGGGTGGAACCGACCGGCATGCCACTGCCAGTCGACGAGCAGACCGCCCCAGCCGATACCGAACCGGCTGCCCGTCCCGCCGTAATCGAGATAGGTACCGTACCCTTCCGTACCCACACGGAGATGCTCTCCGAAATGGAAGCGGATGCTGCCGCCGATACCGAACGGCACTCCCCGCACCCTCTGCACGGGCAGCGGACGGCCGGCAGGAGTAGTCAGCCGGACACTGCCGCCGCCTACCCAACCGGCATGCAGCGCCATTCCTCCCGAAAAGCCTCTGAAAGCCAGCGGACCGCCGGGCGGTGCGGCAACTCCCTCCCCTCCTGTCAGAAGGACCGGAAGCACGAATAGCACCAGCCTGATACAGCCGGCCCTGCGCAACGAAGAAAAAAGTTTCATAGGTTGCTAAGGTACGCAAGTTATGCGAGAGGAACAAATACCGCCTAAGCTCCCAGCAGACCGGCCGTTATCTGCCACCTCATTATCAGCAAGTAACCCCCTTTGGCCGGCGTTCCCTGCAACAAAAAGCCCAATGCAAGCACCGAGGCTCCCGCCCACTTCACCGCCTCTGCGGCAAGCCTCCCTGCGAAAGCGGTACGCGATGCGGTCCGTGTCCTGCGGCGCTCGCTCCGCCCGATGTTCCGGCACAGTTTCACGAAATAGCCTCGCGTGAGCCGCTCCGGCTCCACGAGATGATATATCACGGCATCGGGAAGATAAACGATGCGTTCCCCTCCCGCCCGGAGCCGCCCGTAAAACTCTTTCTCCTCACCGGCGAGCAATACCCCGCCGGTGCGGCCGAGCGACGTATCGTAACCACCGTAACGTCCGACGACCGCCCTTCTGTAACCGTGGTTGCCGCCCCCGAAGAACTTTCCCTCCGGAAACTCCCGCATCCGGTCACCGAGGTCGAGCGTTCCGGCAATCGTCCGTTCGGTGTACTTCGACATCCAGCGAGGGGGAACCGACTCGAATCCCGGCAGTATCCGTCCACCGGCCGCTCCCACCTCCGGATGCGATTCGAAAAGGCTGTAATAGCGTTCGAGGAACTCGGGCACCACCCGCTCGTCGTCGTCGATGACCACGATGTATTCGCCCCGGCTCTCGGCAATGCCCCGGTTCCGGGCGGCAGAAACTCCCTGCTCCGTTTCGAGCACCATCCGGGCATCGAGCTGCGGATGTGCGACAACGTAATCGGCGAACCGCGCGGCGGTATCGTCCGTACTGTTGTTGTTCACGACGACGACCTCCCACTGCTCCTGCGGCAGCGTCTGCACCAGGAGCGAATCGAGCGTCGTACAGAGTTTCGCACCCCGGTTGTAGGTGGCTATGACAAGCGACAGTCTCTTTTCCGGCATCATATAGCATTGTTTGCATGACAAATGTACGCAAATAATCGTCCCGACGCGCCTCCGGGCCCGAGCGACATAAAATTCGCACCGTACCTGCCATTATCCGCAAAAAACTGCTTATCTTTAACATCATATCCAGCAACGATTACCGCATGAACAGAAAATACCTTTTCGCAGCCATTATGAGTGCCGTATTCCTCTGCGCATTTGCAGCGGCAAGATTCCGTGTACTGCGACAGAACCCCCGCTACGCACAGAAACGAGCCTGCAGGGAGGTCGAAACGATGCAGCAGGAAAAGGTGCTGCGTGACGGCGACCTCATCTTCCAGACCTCCTTGTCCGGCCAAAGCAGAGCCATCCAGGAGGCCACCGGCTCGAAATATTCGCACTGCGGCATCATCTACCGCGACGGTTGCGACTACTTCGTTTACGAAGCCGTACAGTCCGTGAAATCCACGCCGCTCGCACAGTGGATAGCCCGAGGGAAAGGAGGCCACTACGTCGTAAAGAGGCTGGCCGGCGCGGACAGCCTGCTCACCGAACGAAACATCGCGGCGATGCGCCGGGAAGCCGCACGGTTTGCAGGCAGGGATTACGACCTGACCTTCGGATGGTCGGACGACCGGCTATACTGTTCCGAACTCATCTGGAAAATATACGACCGGACGCTGGGCATCCGACTGGGCAACCTGCAGCGACTGGGAGATTTCGACCTCTCCGCACCGGCCGTCCGGGAGAAACTCGCCGAACGCTATGGCGCCGCGCCGCCCCTCGACGAACCGGTCATCTCCCCCGCTGCCATCTTCGATTCCCCCCTCCTCGTCCGCGTCACCGGCCGGTGACATGCCGCGAATAACGGCAACCTCCTGCCGCACAGCAAACGACAGACACCGTAAAACGGCCATCGTTCCCATCCGACAAGAACACAAACATTTTCAAACGGAGAAAAAGATAATCTTTCGGGCATTATCCTTCCAAAGGACACGGAGACTCACCGCCGACGACAGCGGAACGACATCGTATCCGCAACCGTCGGCGCAGTTCCGACCGACCGGCGCGCACGACATCCTCCACGACACACAAGGTTCATCGCCAAGATTCGCTCCGCATGTCGCCTCTTCATCAGACAATGCCGCCACCATCAGCACCGACAAAATACACTCCCGCACGGTCTTCCATTATCGCCCTTTACCGACAAAAAAACGAGAGAAACCTTATGGATTTCTCTCGTTAAGTAGCGGGGGGAGGACTCGAACCTCCGACCTTTGGGTTATGAGCCCAACGAGCTGCCAACTGCTCCACCCCGCGATGTGCTACAAGAATTATTATACAACTAAGGGTATCTGTTGTCAATATATATAAGTTAATTTATTTATATTATATGCAAAAATTAGTAAAATATTACATGGAATATATAAATAAAATAGGGATTTTAGGACCGTCCCCAAATCCCTATATGGAATTATATTACCAAGAGCTTCCGCCTCCGCCTCCGGAACCTCCACCAGAGAATCCTCCTCCAGAAGAGCCACCAGAACCAGAACTAGAAGGTCTAGATGTCATAGAAGTATTTACCCTAGTCATTGTGCTATTCATAAAGGTACCAAAAGAGTGAACTGAAAATGCAGTACTAGAATAATACCATGATGGTGGTTCAACTGCAATATTTTCAAATTGTTCTACCCATTTATCTGATACATCTAAAGCATAAGTGTAAGGTAAGATATTATAAAAGTATTCTGGTTCTTTTTCAACCATTGCTTCTAGTTGGTCTTTTTCTGCTGTTTCTAAGAAACGCTTGAATCCTTTGATTTTTCCTAAAATTTCTAACCCAAAAGGAGTTCTTTTTAATATAATTTTTCTAAATACATAAAGAACTATTATACATAAAATTCCTATAAAATATGTAATAGCGGAAATTGAAGTTGAAAATATAATTGGAAGTATCATAAAAAGAGGTATTCCGCCAAATAATAATCCCCAAATAACGATAAATATCTTTGTTGATATAGGACCACTTGATGTTAATATTGATATCATAAGTGAAAAACCAATTCCAGGGAATATTAGGGCAACAGGAAGTTCACTTAGCATTCCAGTATCATAAAAAGGTTTTACAGTTATTAGTATAAATATTATGAGCATCATAGGAATAATAAAACCTCTTAATTGTAAAGATTTTTTGTCAAAAATTTTAGTTTTATTTTCTTTCTTATTTAAAAGTTTCTTTATACGATTTACTGTTATATAAAAACGATTAGTTAAATCTGAAGATGTAACAGAAGATCTTGTTCTAAATAGACCATCAAAGAAAAGTTTTTCTATTTCATTTGTTCCATCGTATTCTTTCAATTTATATATTGTAAAATCTTTTGTGCTTGCAAATAATGCCTTATTCTCGGTTTCTTTTATTGATAAATAGCCCTTACTTGCTAGATAAATTAGTAGTGAAACTATAGCTTTATCATCTGTTTCACCTTTATATAAAAAAGCAAGTTCTGCTGAATTGTAACCTTCTGGAGGATAAAACTCTACTGTTTCTATAACAGGTTTATCTTTACCAAATAATAGCCATAAAATAAATGCAATAAATACAATTACTAAGCTTATACCTATAATTATATAATAATCTGTATTATTATTACGAGCTCCAACAAAGTAGTTATCAGGTAAAGTAAGTCTAACAGTAAGACCATTTCCTGCAGGTAATGTATCTGTATAAATACCACTGATTGTATTACCATTTACAGAGTAAGAAACGCTGTCACTATCGGTATACCCATATCTGCCAGAAGAAAATCCCAATGATGAAGCATCAAATTCTTTTGGCATTGTGATAGAAAAACTAACATTAGAAATACGTGTATCCCATTCGGTTCCAATTAAATTATAATAAAATTCATCGGCATCTTTTACGGGGTCTGCACCTATATCATATGTATATTTAATTACATATTTTTGTAGCCCAGTTACATAAGTATCTTGATTTCCTATTTTTATAGCCAAATTACCATTACTATTACTTTTTGAATATTCATTATTTACTTGTAAATTTGTAATTTTGACACGATTAGTAGATGTAGAACCATCTAATCTTTCAATAGTATTTTTTAGAGGAATAGTTCTAATTATTCCATGTTTTCTCGTATAAAAATTAGCGGTAATTGTTTCTGTAATATCAAATGTATTATTTTCATTTACTTTTACGTTAATATCATAAGAATTTATTACATAATCTGTAACAGCATATGAATTATTAGGTAAAAAAGAAATTAATATAAATGATAAAATAAAAAGTATAACTCCAATAATTTTTTTAGTCATTTAAATTCACCCCAACATTATTTTTTTCTTCTGCATTTGCCTCAAACATTTTAAATTCTTTGAATCTGAATAATTTAGCTAGAATATTATTTGGAAACATTTGAATTTTATTATTAAAATTTCGCACAGTACCATTATAATACTTTCTACTATTTGCAATTTCATCTTCTATACTTATTAAATTATTACTTAAATTAGTATATAATTCATTTGCTTTTAATTCTGGATAATTTTCTGAAACTGCAAAGATATTTGATAAACATCTAGACAAATCTTCATTTATATTAATTTTATTATCCATAGTTAACTCATCATAACTAGAGCTTCGTAAAGAAGTAATTTTAGTTAGAGTTTCATTTTCATATTTAGAATACCCTTTTACAACTTCTATTAAATTAGGAATAAGATCCCATCTCTTTTTTAGATAGATATCCATTGTAGAAAAAGCTTCTTTAACTAAATTTCTTGAATTAATAAAAGAATTATAAGTTATTAAGATATATATTAAAAGTATTACTATAATTCCTATAATAATGTAGATATACAAAATATCACCTCCTATTTTCATATATATTATGACATTAAGTGAGGTAAACAGCAATAAAAAATCAAAAATTATTTTGTGATTTGAATTTGTATATTTGTGTTTGTATCTATAAATACATCTGAATTAATATAAGTATTTACGGTATGAGTATTGGGAAGATTATATTTATTAGGAAGTGATTTAGAAGAATTTTTAGTATATGAATTAGAATTTTGATTAATATTCTCTACTAATAAAATATTTACAATTAAAAAATTATATTCAACAATATTAGAATATTTAGCAATAGAATTAATTGAATTAAATGCTATGAAAAATAAAATAAGAAAAATGACTTTTTTCATAAAAACTCCTTTTATTAATATTTAATGATTATACTGTTCATATATAATTTTTAATTTAAAGTTAGTTGAGATTGAAGCAGTAAAATTACCAGTATAGTTAATGATTATAGTAAAAATATGTTCTTCTTTAGTTAAATTATTTAATAAATATTTTTCTGACATGAAATTTGATAAGGTAATTTCTGTATTATCCATATAACATGATATAGAAAAATCAGGAGTTAGATTTTCTAAATGAAAGTAATAATAGAATGGAATATCAGAAATAATATTATCTTTAAAATTAGATATCTTAAAAGAGTACCTAGCAACAGTATTAATATTGTCTAAAATTACAGCTTCATTAAATGAAATATTAAAGATTGGTTCAGCAATATTAGAATAAATGTATACGTTTTGAGTTTTAGAGTAATTATTATGAATAATTACTGAAGCTAATAAAAAAACTATAGCAAATAAAAATAAAATTTTTTTCAAGACTAATTCCTTTCGAAAAATATTTGAAGATTTAAAGAGAGAGTAGAATTATAAAAAGTATCTGTATTATTAACTGGCCATTCCCAGAAAAAAGATATAATATCCACAGTATTTGTATTAGCTGTGTATAAACAAGAGTTATTTTGCGAAATATCCACAAGTGAATTATTAATATAGATATTCAAATTTGCTGGAATATTAGAATGTGAACTTAGAATTTTAAAATTAATATTTTTAGTGGATTTAACTATTAGAGAAAAGAAACCATATGAACCGTGGTATAAGTTTATTATTATATAGACTATTGGGATTAGCAGTTGAAATTAAGTTAATATTTATAGAACTTTGGGATAAAGTAAAATGATAAATGTAAAATATTAAAAATACGAATAAAATAAAAAATAGTAAAAATTTTTTCATGAAATCTCCTAAAAAAGCTTGAATTAAGTAAAAAAATTATAATAAAAAATGTTAGCCTTGTCAATAATAAAAAATATAATAATTGTAAATAATAATGATATATGATAGAATTACCATGAAAATTTAACAAAAGATAGGAGGGGAGAAAATGATTTATACAGTTACATTTAACCCAGCACTAGACTACATTTTAGAACTAGATAAATTGGAAATTGGAAAAATACAAAAGTCTAAAACGGAATTAATACTTCCGGGAGGAAAAGGGATAAATGTTTCTACAGTATTAACTAATTTAGAGATTGATAATATCGCATTAGGATATAAAGCAGGATTTGTAGGAGCAGAGCTAGAAAGATTATTAAGAAATATGAATGTAAAGACCGATTTTATAGACTTAGAAGAAGGAAATTCGAGAATAAATGTAAAAATTTCGGGAGAAGAAGAGACAGCGATAAATACTAATGGACCACAGATAAGTGAAAATAAGATTTTAGAGTTATTAGAGAAACTAAAAACTCTAAATGAGAATGACTATTTGGTTTTATCTGGTAGTATACCAAGCTCAATTAAAGATGATATATATGAAAAAATATGTAGCATTGTAAAAAAACAAAATGTAAAAATAGTTGTAGATGCAACCAAAAACTTATTAGTACAAGCTTTAAAATACAATCCATTTTTAATTAAGCCAAATAATGAAGAATTAGGGGAAATTTTTGGTGTAGAAATACATACTAAAGAAGATGCCTATGTATATGGGAAGAAATTAAAAGAAATGGGAGCGCAAAATGTACTAGTTTCGATGGGTAAAATTGGTGCAGCATTAATTGATGAAGCAGGTCAAGAATATTTCATAAAATCTCCAGAAGGAAAAAGAGTAAATACAGTTGGTTCGGGAGATTCTATGGTAGCAGGATTTATAGCAGGATTTTTAAAATATAATAATTACAATGATGCCTTAAGAATGGGAGTTTCAGCAGGATCAGCTAGTGCTTTATCAAAATATTTAGCAACTAAAGAAGAAGTATACAATTTATTTAATAATATTTAACAAAGGAGGAAGAAAATGAGAATTACAGATTTATTAAGCAAAGATGGAATCGAGCTTAATGTAAATGCAAAAGATAAAAATGATATAATTAACAAGATGACAAAATTAATGCTAAAAACAGGAAGAATCACTGATTTAAATGCATACACTGAACTTGTATTAAAAAGAGAAGAAGAAGGAAGTACTGGTGTTGGAGAAGGAATTGCAATCCCACATGGTAAAGGTGATTGTGTAACTGAACCTGGTTTAGTAGCAATGGTAGTGCCAAATGGAGTCGAATATGATGCGCTAGATGGTAAGCCAGTTAATCTATTATTTATGATAGCTGCTCCAAATACTAGTGATAATGTACATTTAGATGTTTTAAGTAGATTATCTACAATGCTAATGGATGCAGATTTTAAAAATAAATTAATTTCAGCTAAAAGCAAAGAAGAATTTTTAAATATAATAAATGAAACAGAAAATGAGAAATTTAAAGAAGAAACAAAACAAGAGCAAGGTTATGAAATATTAGGAATAACAGCTTGCCCTACAGGAATTGCACATACTTATATGGCTGCAGAAGCTTTAGAAAATGCAGGTAAAGAAGTAGGACATCTTGTAAAAATAGAAACACAAGGACAATCTGGAGTTAAAAATAAACTAACAAAAGAAGAAATAAAAAATGCAAAAGCAATAATAATTGCAGCAGATATAGATATTGACTTATCAAGATTTAAAGGTAAGAAGATTTTAAAAGCAAAAGTTGCAGATGGAATTCATAAACCAAAAGAGTTAATAGAAAAAGCTTTGACAGATAAAAACATTCCAGTTTATCAAGGAAACGGAAAAGATGATTCAGAATATGAAAACTCAGATGGTGTAGGAAGCAGAATATATAGACATTTAATGAATGGTGTAACACATATGTTACCATTTGTAGTTGGTGGAGGTATACTAATTGCAATAGCATTTTTATTAGATGATTATTCTATTGATCCATCTAACTTTGGTATGAATACGCCTATTGCTGCTTTCTTTAAAACAATTGGTGGTATTGCTTTTGATTTCATGTTATGTATTTTGTCTGGATATATAGCAATGAGTATAGCAGATAGGCCGGGGTTAGCAGTAGGCTTCGTAGGAGGAGCTGTTGCAAAAGCTGGTACAACATTTGCATCATTAACAAATCCAGATGTAACTTTGGTAAGCTCTGGATTTCTAGGGGCATTAATTGCAGGTTTTATTGGTGGATATGTAGTTCTTTTATTAAGAAAAGTATTTTCATTCTTACCAAAGAGCTTAGAGAGTGTAAAACCAATATTAATTTATCCTGTTGGTGGTATTCTTTTAATAGGACTAATAATGCTTGCTATTAACCCTGTAGTTGGAGCAATTAATACAGCATTAAATAATTTCTTATCATCAATGCAAGGAGCAAATAAAATAATATTAGGAGCTATTTTAGGAGGAATGATGTCTGTTGACTTAGGAGGACCAGTTAACAAAGCATCATATACATTTGGAACAGGAATGCTTGCAGAAGGACATTATGATATTATGGCTGCAGTTATGGCTGGTGGTATGGTAGCACCACTTGCAATTGCATTACTTGCAACATTCTTCCCTAAAAAATTACCAAAGAAAGATAGACAATCTGCTCTATTAAACTACATTATGGGATTCTCTTTTATATCAGAAGGTGCAATACCATTTGCTTCAGCAGATCCAATTCGTGTAATTGTTTCTTGCGTAATAGGTTCAGCAGTTTCAGGAGCTTTATCAATGTTATTTAATTGTACATTAATGGCTCCACATGGAGGAATATTTGTTTTACCAGTTGTAGGAAATGCAGCATTATATTTATTATCAATAGTTATAGGTTCTTTTGTGGCTATGTTTATATTAGCAGCATTAAAGAAAAATGTTTGGAGTAAAGGAGATGAAGTAAAAAATGCTAAGTAAAACTTTTACATTAGAAAGTGAAACAGGTTTACATGCAAGACCTGCTACAGAACTTGCCAAAATAGCTATGAAATATCCATGTGATGTTAAATTAATAGCTAATGGCAAAACTGTAAATGCAAAATCTCCATTAATGATTATGTCAGCAGGAATAAAACAAAAAACAGATGTTGAAGTACAATGTGATGGAGAAAAAGAAGAAGAAGCAATGAAAGAAATAGAAGAAGCTTTTAAAAATAATTTTGGAGAATAATAAACAAAAGAGGAGATAAATATGGTAAAAGGTAAAGGTGTATCAAAGGGTATTGGGATTGGACATACAAAAGTATTAAAAAATGAAGAAGTAAAACTTACAGATTTCAAAGTCGAAAATAAAGAAAATGAATTAAAATATTTTAGGAAATGTCTAAATAATGTAATAGAAGATACAAAGAAAGTTATAGAAAAGCTTTCTGGAACAGAAGCAGACATTATGAATGCTTATTTAATGATATTACAGGACCCTACACTAACAGCAGAAACAGAAAGACTAATACAAGAAGAAGGCTATAATGCAGGATATGCAGCAAAAGTAGGATTTGAAACGGTTGAAGAAGTTTTTAAGAATATGGATGATGAATATATGTCTGCAAGAGCATCTGACATAGAAGATATGAAACAACGAGTAGTAAATAAAATTATTAATAAAGCTGAAATAGATTTAAGTAATTTACCAGAGAATACTGTTTTAGTTGGAAAAGATTTATCTACATCAGATACAGCTAAATTAAATTTAAAAACTATTGCAGGAATTATAATAGAAAATGGTAGTGAGAATTCTCATGTTTCTATTATGGCGAGAACTCATGAGATTCCTGCAATAGTGGGAGTTAAAGGAGCTTTAGATAGTATACCTAATGACAGTGATATTGCTATAAACGGAGAAACTGGAGAAATCTTTATAAATCCTTCACCAGAAGAAATTTCTAAATTAACTAAAATTAAAAACGAATTAAAAGATGAAAAAGGAAATTTAGCTAAATTTAAGAATAAAAAGAGTATTACTAAAGATGGTTATAAAACAGAGGTAGTTGCTAATATAGGAACTCCTAAGGATATGGATGCAGTTATCGAAAATGGTGCAGAGGGAGTAGGTTTATTTAGAAGCGAATTTTTATATATGGATTCTGATACTATGCCAACAGAAGAAGAACAATTTGAAGCATATAAAGAGGTGCTAGAAAAATCAGAAGGTAAAAGAGTTATAGTTCGCACATTGGATATTGGTGGAGATAAAGACTTAAAATATTTAAATTTAGAAAAAGAAGATAATCCTTTTTTAGGATACAGAGCAATTAGAATTTGTTTACGCGAACCAGAAATTTTTAAAGTTCAATTAAGAGCTTTATATAGAGCAAGTATTTACGGAAAACTTGCAATTATGCTTCCTATGATTTCTTCTGTAGATGAGCTAAGAACTGCAAAAGATATCATAAATGAAGTTAAAGAAGAATTAAAGGCAGAAAAAGTAAAATTTGATAAAAATGTTAAGGTTGGAATTATGATAGAAATTCCATCAGCAGCGATTATGGCAGAACAATTGGCAACAGAGTGTGATTTCTTTAGTATTGGTACAAATGATTTAATTCAATATACAGTTGCAGTTGAAAGAGGAAATGAAAAAATATCAGATTTATATACTAAATTTCATCCCGCAGTTATACGTTTAATAAAAATGGCAATTGATGGTGCTCATAAATCTAAAATATTCTGCGGAATGTGTGGAGAAGCTGCTAGTGATGAAAGATTTATACCTCTTTTAGTTGGATTAGGCTTGGATGAATTTTCTATGAACCCTACTAAAATATTAAATTCTAGAAAGATGATTAGAAGCTTAAACCATAAAGAATGTAAGAAGTTAGTTCAGGAGATTTTAAAGATGTCTTCAGCAAGTGAAATTAAAGCGAGATTAGAAGAATATAAAGACAATTTATAAATTCTAAGATAGTAATAAATAAATAGTTTATAAACGGTGGAAAACTAATTAAAAATATATTAGTTTTTCGCTGTTTTTTGTTTTGAATTATTAGCAAATAAGTAATTTTGCTGAAAAAAGACATGTGAAATAGTTTAAAAAATATTTAGTTTTATGTTTAAATATCGTATATACTATTAGAAATTCTTTAATAAGCTATCAATGAATATTTAATTCAATGGTTCAAGAATAATTTAATTCAAAGAAATATATTTCTTAAAAATCCAAAATGTAAAGTAAAAAAGAAATACATAGAAGATTCCTATGTTTATTAATAATGCAAAATCAATATAATATGAGAGAAAGAAGTTTAGATTAATAGGCATGATTATACTATACTGGTTTAAAGAATGCAGAATAATATTCAGAAAATAAGAAAGCGATAACATTAACATAGTAAATAAGGATAAGGAATATAAATTTTAAATTTGTAATAAATTGCAAAGAAAAATCAAAAGTTTTATTAAAACAAAGTTATTAAATGATTCGGAAATAGAGGTGTTTATATATGATAACATAGCAGATTATATATATCAAAAAAATTTAGAAATATTTTTCTTAAGAGGAAAACTACGAGAAAATATGCAAGTTGAAATTATAGAAATATTGCAATATCAGGAAGTGATTGAAGACAAAGATGAACAGAAAGCTTTACAGAAATTAAAAGAGAAATATCATGATCAGGGAATCATTCTTAATGAAGAAAATTATGTATAAACCGATTTTAAGGCCATAGAAAAAATGAAAAAGAAAGATGAATATGTTAGATAATGATCTTTCGTATGGTCAATTAAAATTCTTTATAAAAGAGATTTATTTCTATGTCCTGAATTGTAGCAAGCAAGGACTTTTGCCGTCAAAAGTCAGCCTGTTAGGGGAAATCCCCCTAATACCCCATGAAGGAGAGATGAATTATGGAGTATATAAAACTATTTGTTGTATTTGAATTAGGTGCCTTATGTGGTGCTGTTATCATGTGTATGCTACAAGGTGGTCGATATATAATGGCAACAACTTCTATATGGGCAGTTAAGTACAGTTTAAAAGATGTTCTTGATTATGCTTCTAATCCTATAGTGCTAGTATAAATTTAGTACCAGTTAAATAGAAATATTTCTAAAAAAATGGATTTGCCTTTTAGAGGAACACCACCGCACAATTTATTTTTTTCACATTTGAAAATTTATGGT
>ENA-OPWR01002102-OPWR01002102.1-human-gut-metagenome-genome-assembly--contig:-NODE-2102-length-14126-cov-2.287329_pt1 | contig 14126 bp, 12 predicted proteins | sample MGYA00241507_ERZ502006 | MGnify/ENA primary metagenome ERZ502006 (study PRJEB25962, sample SAMEA2043041) | human gut metagenome | biome: human gut; feature: human-associated habitat; material: faeces...
ATTGCATACTCACCGGCTCTGCTTCCATTCGTTTTCTGTATTGCTATGATTCTCTCTTTTGCGTTGGTTTTTATTTTCTTCAAAGCCTTTTCTTCCTCATAGGAAAATTCATTTTTATACTTATATTCAAAATACTGGCTTAATTCTACGGAATCGAATTCCTTGATTTCTGTTATATATATAACAGGAACGTCTCTCATAAGATGCGACAGAAAATCTTCACATTTCTTAATATCGGTTCTAATTTCAAGTAAAAGTAAAATATTTTCCTTTTCAAATTTTTTTATAAATTTGTTTAAAATTTGAAAAGCTGAACCAGAAGCGTAATCCAGATTATCAAAATATATAACCTGTTTTTTTCTCCTTAATATAGGCACATATATGCGATATAAATATTCAAAAAAGTAAAACTGTAAGATATCCTGCTGCGTTTCACTTGGCACAGATTTCGGTTTCAGAATATTTAACAAGGAGGTTCTTGAACGGATGCTTAATTCTTCTTCAGATAAATAATCCGTTATTTCATTTATATCCTGCTCAGAAAAATTCGTAATATCCAAAGTATCAATATTCCAAATAGATGAAAGAATTTTTAGCAGAAATGCCTGCACGGTAGAAAATTCTTCCATATTAATTTTATGATAAGGAATTGAACTTTCTCTATACATTTTATTAAGTAAATGCTCAATAAAAAAGGACTTTCCACAGCCTGAGCACCCTTTTATAATGACAATACCCTTTTTCCCGGAAATAGCCTTATAGCACTGATCCAACTGATAGTTTCTATCTGATCCAATAAGTTTGTTCAATGAAGTAATGTGTACTTTTTTCTCAGATGATACTCGTTTGGAAACCGGATGAGTACTTACAGAATCTATTAATTGTTTCAAAAAGGAAGGTGAATATGTAGCCTTCAAAGTTTTATATAATTCTTTTACTCTGTCGGATACCTCAAATATATCAACAAGCTCTACTTGTATATTTGAAAAACTGGAAAATTTATGTATTCGTTTCTGGGTTTCAGTGGAATAATGTAGGTTTGTAAAGATGTATATTTTCTGCGCCATTAAATTGATTGCTATAATCAATGTTTTGGAAAAGTCGGACATAGGCAGATCTTTATTTGACGGTTCGCGGAGCTTTGATTCTGATAATATTTTACATTGATCTATGTTCTTATTATCTGAAGCGATTATGATAAGTCCATCATAACCACCATCCTTGCGATTGGGAGTATGTGTGATAGAATAACTGATTTCAGAATCTGCTGGTAAATATGTCTCTAATATGCTGATTGAAAGTTTTTCAAACTCTTCCCAATTGTCTGTTGCAAAACTCATGTTATCTTTCATCCTTTTAATGCACGAAATCTTTTAATAATGGATAATTGCTAATTATCTTATTTTCGATTATAACAAATATTGATTCATTTTTCTACTAATATAAACTTCGTTCTATATAAACCTATAGGGAAATTTTAAGGTCTACTACTCTCGTATGACAAAGAAATCCCATGATTTAGACTTTTAGCAATCTGCACTATCAGATTCTTTATTCTGCCCTCGGCTAAGTCATATCGAATATTAACATACGACAACAAGACCACCTTTTCAGCTGGTCAGAGAATTTTTATATTTTCGATGTATTTCTCACGCAACATTCACAATTTTCATATTATTCCTTGGATGCAGTTCTCGTAAAATATCCGCTTGTTTTTTGGCGGCTATATGAATATATATCTGGGTCGTTTTTATTGATGAGTGTCCCAAAATCTGCTGTACACAACTTACATCAACACCTTCTTCAATCAAATATGTAGCGAATGAATGCCGGAACATATGGGGTGTAATCTTTGTTTCAATTCCGGCCTTTTTCGTGTATTTTCTCAGCATAAGGCGAATAGATTGTTCTGTGTATCTGTTGCCTCTTTTATTCACAAAAAAATACCCACTCTTTTTTATTTCCTTTTCATTTTCTACATAATATTTCCGCAGAATTTCCAAAACTGCATCATTACTGATTTGAATATATCTCTCTTTTCCTCCTTTCCCCATAATTCTTATCAGTCCAGAATTCAAATTTATGCTCTCATTTCGGATATTTGAAATCTCGTATACTCTCGCGCCGGTGGCAAAAAACAGCTCTACAACCGCCGCATCACGCAAACCGTATTTATACCCAGAGCCAGAAAGGTCTTTCAAGTAAGTATACATATAATTGAGAAGCTGCTCGATCTCTTCTCTGGGGATAATTCGAGGAAGAACTATTGTCTCTTTAAATTTAACTTTTATTTTTCGAAAAGGATTCTGGTCTAACATTTCCTCTTCTTCCAGGTAACTATAAAAGGCTTTTACCGAGGCAATTTTTCTTTTCACTGTTTTCTGCTTGTATTTTTTATGCAGATTCGTAATATATCTCTCAATTGTTTCTTTTTCAGGCTCATCACAGCACACAAACGAAAAATATTGCTTCAGATCAATACGGTACGCTTTTACTGTTTTGGCGTCCAGTTCTTTTCTGTAGGTACAATATTCTAAATACTCTTTTGCTCTATCCTGTAAATTCATTGTTAATACTCCTTTTTTTTCCTATCACAGTACTGTAAAATGAATTTTTTGTCAAAAAAGCCAAACATAAAACACCTGATTTAGCTGCCGTGTATTCGATAATTTGTAGTTATCCATTGAAAACTTGCTAAAATAAACATAATTGCTATAATTGGAGAATATTAATATGAATGTAAAGAAGGTTATAGATATTGAAGAAGCAGCAAAAGAAAATTATACCCAATCAGAGCCGTGGCCTAACAATGATATATGGCATACCTGCACATATAATATTTTGAACAAATATGTTCAAAAGTATTTGGATGAACTACATCTTAGTTCCTCTCAGGTTATTCTAAATGCCGGATGTGGTAAAACAACTTATAAAACTCCATGCACAATTATTTATATGGATATTATAGAAGATTATGTCAACATGTTTGAAAAATACTTAATTGCCTCTGTAGAGAAAATACCCATGCCGGACAGTTCTGTAGATTGTATTATTTGTGTAGGCAGCGTTATTAATTATGCTGATGTTCAAAAAGCAATTGCGGAATTTAGCAGAATATTAAAACCTGGTGGCACTTTAATCCTCGAATTTGAAAGATCAAATAGTGCAGAATTTCTTTTTACAAAGAAATATGCCAAAACAGTATTTGTGCAAAAATATCAGTACAATAATCAAATTCACTATTTATGGATGTATAGTGAAAAGTTTTTAATACAATTAGCTGATTATTACAGTTTTATATGTAAAAGAAAATATCGTTTCCATATTCTTTCATCATTACTTTATAGATTTGGAGTTTCTGAAAAAAGATCTGCCAAATATTCAAAATTTGATGATTTCTTACAACCATGTTCCTATTTTTTTGCACATAATGAAATTGTTATTTTTGAAAAAAATATTCTCTAATAAACTGGTAAAGTGATATAGATGAAGAAATTATAGTAAGTAATGAACACAAAAATACCTCTGTCGAATCAAATCGATCAGAATAACAAAAAATACATGTTGCCAAAGAGAAAATCACGCACATAATACGTAATATCCACTGTTTCAGAAAATAAATTTGTTTCTTTTTTAGGGTTATGTTTTCAGTTGAAATTTGTTGGCATAATCCTTTTTCGAATAAAGCACAATTAACCAATGTTATATCATCAATTTCAATTTTTTTAGTAAATTCTTTTTGGATTTTTTTTAATAAACCATCGAAGAATTGATTAACCACATCTGAATTCATATATTTTTTATACCAAGCTGCATAATGATTTTGGTAAAGATCAGTAATCAATTCCTGATAAAAGGATTCAGTAATATTGGTTTTGGGAAATACACCATTAATCAATGGTTTAATTGCTATATTAAAATCTGCTGATGATAATGTATGTCTCATATTAAAATATGGTTGATAATAAGGTGCGCGTAGTATTTGAAATCCCTCTCTTGAAAGCAACTGTCTGAAATAATTACTATCTATATCTATATACTTATTTTCATTGTCTTTTTTTAAAGATAATTCTGTCATAATATATTTAATATATAAATTATTCTTTTTTAGAATTTCAGTTATATCTTCAAAAAGCATTTGATAGAAATTGTAAAAGTATGTATGATTTCTGGGCTTTGTACATATATAATCAATAAGTAATACTTGGCTTTGCGGAAGAAAACCATATTCTGCAAAGCCAACTACAACATCATTTGCATAAAGAATATAAAAAAACATTTTTCTGGTATCGTTATATTTGTTTTGTATATAATCTCTTATTTGAGAAGTTGATGTTTCCGAATTTTCATCTACAGTATGCACATATATGTCAAGAGCATCTGTTAAATCTTTATCTTTCACATTTTTAATTTGTTTAATTTTATAACTTACATTCATAGCTTACTCCTAAACTATACTATTTAAAAATGATTTTAATTCTGTTTTTTGTAATAATATTCAATGGATAACTACAAATTATCTGTCCATTATTATATCAAAAACCAATCGCAATTTCTACTCATTTACTATAAATTACATTCTTTCCTAAAACAGAAACAAGAGTGGGTATTGTTTTTGAATAAAAAAATCGCATTACCTACAACGAACTTTGCAGAAAATACAGCAAGGCGAATTGTTTAATTATATGACGGAGCGAGGGCTCAAAGGTTTTCAGAGTGGCAAATACGGAAGTACCGCATTGCATTTGACTTCCCTGCAATATCAAATTAAGCAAGACAGCCCAGACCTTTTTATTGGTGTTGCTCTTGCTATAATTCATAAATGAAGTATAGCATGAAAAAGTGGTTTTTTGTATTGGATTTCCATCATATAAAAAACTGCTAAATTGTATCTAAAAGATCACAATCTAACAGTTTTCCATTATATGGTACAATTTACAAAAATACCAATTTATTATGATTAATACGTTGGAAGAAGGCCTCCATTGCCTGTCATGCAGACAATGGAGCAAGCCTTAGGGGAATAAAATACTTTTATTTACAAGAATAAAGTATATACTTTTCTTTTAAATAAGTACATGGATAAAATTACATAAAACATGCACAAAATACAATAGTTAGTCAAATGAATACCAGAGATTGATACAAATTAATTTTGCAAGAATACCTTATTCAAATAATTTTTTTGCCTTCTCCAGATTCATTTTTCCATTCACTTTCAAATAAATTTTTGTAATTTTAAGCGGCTCACCCATCTCACTGCAAAGCTCCTGCGCCTGTGATAAAGGAATATAGATATCTTCATTTTCCGTTACGGCAGTTACTTTACATGGAAGATAAACAGTTTGCTGTTCATTTTCTTCGTGCCCAGTCAAGGATACCAGATGATCTGCCGCGCCAGAAAGCTCTTTTGTATTTCCAGCAAGTGCATAAGAAATGGTTAGATTTTCTCCCATTTGCAGGAATTTTTCCTGTTGTTTTTTTGAAATGGAATGATTATTTGAGTCTTTCATGTTTTGCAATGCTTTACTTCCAAGCAACAACACCGGTGTATTTCCTAAATCATTCTGCTCTGGATTTTCTCCAAACGCATTCAGATCTATTCCTAAAAAGGTGGCTGTTTCCGTATAATCTTCAATCTTGATGGTTACTGGAATTTCCACAACGGGCCATATCTCTTTTATCCCTTCTATTTTTTTTGCCTTTTTCAAAAAATCATCATCATAAGTAAGGTCTCCAAGGGAAACCAGTGCCAAGTATTGTTTTTTCCCATCCTGTATTCCTGCAAAAAGCTTTATAGAGAAAAATAATGCCAATATCAGAAGAAAACCTACAAAACAGGTAAAACTATCTATTCTATTCTTTTTCAATGGGCATCCACCTTTCTGGTTTCTTCCAGAAGTATGTTTTTCTTATGAAGCTTACCCAAAAGAAGTAGAATCACAGAAACAAGCAGTACTGCAATAACTGCAATAACGGAATACCACCAGTTGTTTGTTTCTTCCTGGTCATCCTCTATTTTTAAAGACTGGATTTTAGCTTCTTTAATCTCAGACTCAAACTCTGTACTTTCCTCATAGGAATTGCCGGCTGCATCCTCATAAGTAAGAATCAGTTTTCCGGTAATCCTGCCAGGAAAAGAACCGTCATCTTCTTCTGATTTTCCTTTTACATACACACGGAGACTTCCCTGTACTGCGGTTCCAGCTTCTAATGTTCCTAAAAAAGCGGACTCTTTTGGGTTCAATCCGTCTGCTTCCAGCCGGACACTTGCATTATATATCTTATCCCTTCCAAGATTCATTGCTTTCACCGGAATTTCTACCGTATCCATGGTATATAAAACGGAAGGAATATCAGAAGCTTCCAGTTTTGCACGCGCCGGCTGAGTGATCTGAAAGGACAGCGTTTCTGTACCTGTCGCTCCCGTCGCTTTTGAATCTTCGTAATCCAGAGAAAAAGAAACTGTTGCCTGACCTGGAGTACAGTCCTCTGCTATAGTGACCTTTTGCTTCAGGGTAATTGCTTCTCCTGGAGTCAGTCTCTGAACATAAAAAGAGTTTCTCTCAAATTCAATTCCCTTTGTATCCGCAGAAATAGAAATCTTTAGACCAAATACATTCTGGCTACGGCTTTTATTCCGGAATGTCAGTGACATTTCTGTGACAGAGCCTGCTTTTAGATTTTGTCCGGAAAGATTGTTATCCTCTAAAAGAACCTGCGGTTTATGTAGTATTTTCTCACCAGACAAGCTGGCAGAAGAACCGCCTCCACTATACTCTCCAGCAGAATAATCCCCACTATCTATAACAGGATCTGTAATCTGTGTTCCATTATCTGTATCAGTATTTCCATTTTCTATTATGACATGGATTGTCTTCTTTTCGTCCTCAGCAGAAGCGTCTCCTGATATAAATCCATCCAGGTCAGAATTTTGATTTTCCGAATCCGTTTTTTCAGGAGTCTGTTCCTCAGTTTCCGGAATCTTCTCATCTGTAGGATTGTTTTTTTCCTCTTCAAAAGGCAATGTACTGTCTGCATCACTATAAGAAGCTGACTGATCTGCTTCCAGAACAGACTCTCCCACAAAAGCAGCTTCCATATTCCCTGCATCTTCTGCAAAAACAGATGTCGGCAGAAGCATCATGAAACTTAATATTGCGAATGTGGTTTTCACAAATTTTTTTCCCATTTTCAGGCTGTCCTTTCTCTTAAAACTCCGCCATCCATCTCATATACGTGATCACATAAAATCCGGATATCCTCATCATTATGGCTTGCCAATAAAATGGTTTTTCCAGCTGCCTTTAAATCAAGCAAAAGTTCCCTGATCTCTGCCACGCCGTGTTTATCCAGACCGTTAAATGGTTCATCCAGAATCAGGAAGCGAGGATCTTCCATAATGGCCTGTGCAATTCCAAGGCGTTGCCGCATTCCAAGAGAGTACTTTCCAACCGGCTTTTTCATATCCGGATCCAGTCCTACTTTTTTTAGGATCAGGCGGATATCTGCCTTTGAAATCATTCTTTTCATATCTGCCAGTATTTCCAGGTTCTTTACACCGGTATACTGGGTAAGAAATCCAGGCGTCTCAATGATGACACCAAGGCTTTCTGGAAAATCTACATCACGACCAATTTCTTTTCCGAAAACACGGATGGTGCCTGTGGTAACAGGAAGGAATCCGCAGATACATTTCATAAGTACTGTTTTGCCAGAGCCATTATTTCCTACAACGCCGTAAACCTGTCCCACCTTTAAGGTAAGATTTACTTCTTTTAATACCAGATCTTCCCCGAACCTTTTGGTTACGTGTTCTATTTTCACACAGGTATTTTGAAATTCAGATTTCTTCCACTTTTCCATTTAAAACACCTCCAAAAATTCCCATTAACACCAATAAAAATAATAGCAGAAATAACCACAATCCCGCTTTATCCGTTCCCCAGTTTCCATCTGCCAGAATCCATTCCACTGGGTAAAACCAGATCTGGTCTTTGAAATAGCGGTCATGAAGTATAATTCCAAAATAATAGCTGACAAAAGGAATCCCATATGCCATATAAGCTGAATTCCATAAGGTACCACAGATTCCACCAAAAGTGCTTAGAATACTTCCGATCAGTCCCATCCTAAGAGCTTTCATAAGCAGCTCCAGAAACTGTTCCTTTGGAAAGCTGCCTTTTATTTCCATAGGATAAAATATAACAAAATTAACAAGAAGTATGGTGCTTATAGCAAATATCCAGACTAAAAATCCAGATGTCATAACAGAAAAGACTTTTCCTTCCACATATAGCCTGCGGTTTGTCCTGGGAAATGCAGCTTTTAAAAATCCACTTTTATACTCCTGTAAAAAAGAATCACTCCACGGCAGTACTGCAGCTACAGGGATGGCAAAAGATACCATCTGACTTTTCAATGAACCATCCAGCAGGCTGATAAAAGTTCCACATGTTAATGCTTTTTTCAAACTTGGATAAGTCTGACCTGCTGCGATAGAAAAGCAGGCAATCAGCCATGCCGCCAGGAAACTCCTGCCAAGAAGCATACGTTTTGTTTCTACCCGCATAGATATTTCCCCTTCTGATTATGTTTTTTCTCCCAGAAATTCAAAGGGATATTTTTTCATCCTGCGAAGTGCCAGAACCATAAGAACAAATAAAATACCTGCGAAGAACATACAGGACTGCCAGATGGTCGGAAGTAATAGATCATAGCCAAAGTTATGTTTTCCATATACAGCCTGGTTCAAAGGACTGATCCAGCAGATCAGTACATTCACTTGATACATTTCATATTTTTCCTTATGCAAAATTGCGGCTACCACACTGGGTTCCAGTAAAAATCCAAATACACTATAAAGTAGTCCAAACACCATGCCTTTTGTTTTTCCTTTATAAAGATTTCCAACAAGGATCACAAAACCAAGTGTCAGGGAATAGCAGAATAACAGGAGAAAAACCTGCAGCATACAGCCATACGGAGAGATACTCTCCATGACTCTTACTGTAGAGGGGACCTGCAAGTTTTTCCCCAGTTCAGAATATCCGAGCATGGCAGCAGTCTCGCTCCACAGGTTGCCCGGATAACTGTCCTTCATACACAGTACAGATGTAAATAGCAGCATCAATACTGTATAAAGAGCAGTTACAAGAATAATATAAATAAACTGTCCCAAAAGCCATTTTTTCTTTGTTGTTCGAATTAACTGATATGGAGTAACTGGTGTCATCTTTGGCAGGTCTGAGAACAGCAGAAGCAACAGAAGAGAACTGAGCAGTACTGCTGTTCCATCCCCAAAGGTCCAAAGAAATGGCTCTACGGCCTGTACCGGTGTATCATAGTTTTCCATAACAACCATGATTCTTCCAGTGAGAAGAAAGCTAAGTACAAATTCCAGAAGGAAGGTAAAAATGACTTTTGGATTTCGAAAATAGCCAAAGAAATTGTAATGTACAATTCCAAGTACCTGCTTCATATCAGTAGCCCAGATCCCTGTCTATAATACTGCCATCCACGGCGTTAATGGTAAGGAAGCTCCAGCTTGGATAGTCTGTGATGTCCGAGTAACTATTCCCATCATAGTCACCTTCCACTTTTCTGCTTCCAAAGAAATCCCAAACGGGAACCAGAAGACCTGTATGCGGATCTGTGGATGGTTCATAAATTCTGGCATAGCCCAGAACAATCCGGTCAATGTCATAAACTCTTGATTTTTCATATTCCATATTATCTGCATTGGTTACTACCATCATTTTTTCATATGTTTTCATAATCTCAGAAAATGGAAGAAGGTTTAAATTTTCTGTTTTTGTCTCTCCTATGGTATAAGGGTTTGAATAAGACATGCTTTCAATTCCATCTTTATCGACAAAGAAATAAAGACTTTCATAAGACCAGGTCTCCATAGTGCTGTCCATATCTTCCAAAGCACCGCCATCTGCCATTGTCTGAGTAATCGGAATACCGTTTATAGTACGTGTGTAATAAATCGCATATCCGCTTCCAAGATTACTTAAACTATTATCCTCTTCAAGACTATTGCACAATGCATAACTCCAGTCTGAAAACTGCAGATCTGTAATCCCCATTTTATCTACTTTTTCCTGTACCATTTTTTTTGCTTCATCTAATGAAATCCCAATGGACTCCTCAGTAGGTTTTTCTCCTTCACTGAAAGAAGTATACTCAGACCAGGTCGTGTCCGCAGGCAGCTTTTCCCCGCCAGATTTTGCCGTTTTTCGGATTTTGACAGATAAGGTATCGGATCCGTAGGAAGATGTCTTGTAAAAATATTCCGTTCCATCCGGCATCTGTGCAACACCGGAGAAGTCATTTTCCGCAGTACCATTTTCTGTCTCCTGGGAGCCTGCAACAGGTCTTCCTTCTACCAGAGTCTTCGTTTCCGGAGCAGACTCATATTCCTGCTCATACATCTCAATTTCTCCATAAATGTCATAAATATAATTTCTGCCAGGGTCTTCGTCTCCGGGGCTGATTGATACTGCTCTTCCCAGGATTCAATATCATCATAAATATTATAGTAAAGGTTACCATCTTCATCCGTACCCCAATTATAGGGATCCAGATTTCCGTTTGCTACATCTTCTTTTAGTTCATCCAACGTTTTTTTGATTTCATCCTTTGTCTGGGTATAATAGCTATCCGATGTATACAGCTTTGCCTCTGAGAAAAAGGCATCTGTAATACGGTCAAGAAGATCCTGTGTAACTTCTGCAGGCGTGACAGAAATTGCGGATATCTTTTCTACATCCGGTATTTCTACAGTGGCATCCGTGTTCACTACAAGTTTTGCACTGTCATCTGTAGTCTGACTTTTATAGGTTTCCGGAGCATTGAGCAGGTCTCGAATAGTTGTTCTTACCGCTGTGTTCTTATCCTTTGTATTTTCAGAAGAGTCCTCGTTCACCATATCTACGCCTTCAGTTTCTGTATAAGCATTTTCTACCTTGCTCCCTTTTGGTTTTACAAGGGAAGATTCCGGGGTCTGGGCACATCCTGTGAGCATTCCTATACAAAGTGTTAATCCTACAATTTTATTTATGTTTTTTCTCATGTTGAATAAATTCTCCTTCCTGTTTATGTCCACAAGTATAGCATCTTTCATTGCACCAAATCTTCCGCAAGTTGTAACTGTTCTGTAAATTCCAATTATTTACCATAAAACAGATACGATTGTTCCTTTTCCCAGATGGCTTGTAATTTCCAGCTGAAATCCATGTATATCTGCAATTTTCTGGCATAGCGCAAGACCAAGCCCAACACTTCCCTTTACTCTGGAACGTGATTTATCGACCATATAAAAAGCTTCTGTTACTCTTTTCAGATCCTCCTCTGGAATTCCCTTCCCATAATCCTGAACGGATAAATGATTTTGGGTTGCCTCCAGTACGATTTTTGAATTCTCATCGGAAGCCTTGACTGCATTATCAATAAAATTTGTCACTGCACTCATCATAAGGTCCGGATCAAATGTTTTTCTAAGCTCCTCTGGATTACAATGTATTTCAAGACAAATTTTTTTCTCCTGAAGCCTGTAAGTAACAAGTTTTTTTACATCTTCCAGAAATTGATTCATCTGAACTTCCACTGGAACAAATTCTGCTTCACCTGTTTCATATAATCCGGTAAGTTCCAGCATTTTCACTGAAAGCCTGGAAAGCCTTCGGCATTCATTTCTAATATAATCAAGCGCTATCTCCTGCCTCTTGGGAGATAGGCGTACCGTTAGAAGTGTATCTGCATATCCTATGATTGCAGTCATCGGTGTCTTTAATTCATGGGCCAAACTTCCAAGCAGCTGTCTCTGTGCCTGGTTTACGGAAGAAAGCTTTTCAATCTGCTCCCTCACTTTACCTGTCATAAGATTAAAGCTTTTCCCAACCTGTGCCAGTTCCGTCTTTCCCTCTGATGGCACTTTTATCTCATAATTTCCATTTGCTACAGAAACAGCCGCTTCTTTTAGCCTTGTGAGCGGTTCCATAATTTTCCGCAAAGTCAAAAACAGGAAAAAGCCAACAAACAGAACCAGAAACAAGGTAAACCCTCCTGCCTGATAAAACAGTGTCTGACTCTGTTTTTGTACACTGGTAATATCTTTGTAGGTGACGATCTGATAGTTCATGTCTGTAGAACTGTAGCTGGAAGAATAAAAGAGCAAAAATACGTTGCCATTTGTTTTGCTGAGCAGTGGTTTATCACAATAGATGTCATTTTCGAATCCATCATGTTTGTTTTTTGTTAGGTTTCTGATATTTTGCAGATCAAACTCATATTTTGTCCCATTATATTGTTCTTTTCCATCCTGATATAAAACGGTGCTGTCGTGGAATACCTGACGAAAAGCATAAATAATCATTTTTTCCCGGATTTTATCATCAGTGTCCTGTGTTTTACTTTTAATCCGCATTAGCATGTTTTCAAACTTAGAAATATTTGTTTGAAACCTGCTATTTTCATAACTGTTGATATTCTGTATGCTCTGATTTTTCCACCTGTAAGTTGTATAGAAAAAAATTCCAGATGACAGCAGAAGCACCACGCAGATTACCTGTAAAAAAATTTTTGTAAATAGCTTCATAAATCCACCTCAAGTCGATAACCAATTCTAGGAATGGTTTTGATTTTATCCTGCCAGCTTAGTTTTTTTCTGATGCGTCCAACGTGTGCATCCACAGTTCTTGTTTCTCCGCAGAATTCCTCCTTCCACAGTTCCTGCAAGATCTGGCTTCTGGTAAGTGCTTTATTTGGGTTTTTTACGAACACCATAAGGCAGTTATATTCCATAGGTTTTAAATATATTTCTTCTCCATTTTTCGTAACTATGTGACTTACGGTATCAATTATGACATCGTCTATCTGAATCTGTTTCGGTGCCGTTCCATAACGATCTAACACTTTTTCCAAACGCACCATTACCTCCAGCATTTCAAAAGGCTTTACTATATAGTCCTCGGCTCCGTCTTTTAACCCTTTTACTTTACTTGTAACATCAGCCTTTGCCGTAAGAAATATAACCGGAATACCAAACTTTTTTAATTCCGGTAAAAGGGTATAACCATCCTTTCCCGGAAGCATAATATCCACAAGTGCGCACTGAAATTCATGGTCCTGTACGACGCCTTCACTTGCATCATTTCCATCCAGATAACCTACTGTTTCATAACCAGCAGCTTCCAGATTCATACAAAGCAGATCATTGATTGCCATTTCATCTTCTATCACCAGTATTCTTGCTTTCATAATAATGTTCCTTTCATTTTACACAAACCCGATTATTTCTTTATTGTGCGTGATTTTTACTATTACAATTATACACTAATTTCAGTACTGCGAACGTAACCGATTTGTAAAGAAAAAGGAATCAAGAACGATCCATCTGGAAGTCGTTTTGATTCCTCAAATCCCACTACATTTTTGATTTCATTTTGTTAATTGTGTTTATATGAGTCACACCCTCCCTCTCTTAGAACTGTCTATTTCCCGACAGCCTCTTCCTATAAAATCATATGTTACACAAGTGTCTGTCCCATTGCCGCTGCAATTTCCTTTAACTTGTCGATAGCATAGCCTGTATATTTTGAAATCTTATCGACAGGTTCCTTTTCCTCGATCATCATCTGGGCCAGGGACATTTTTTCTTTTTCAACTCCCTGTTTCATTCCTTGTTCAATTCCCTGGTCTACAAGAGCTCTACTTAGATTACACATGTCTCTCACCTCACTCTCGAATTCTTCTGTCATGGCAATATCAAAATCTTTATGTAACCGCTTCTTTTTTTCTTCTGGCGTGGCGCTCATATATTATTTTCCCTAGCGGTAATCAACATTTCAAGTAATCCCTTTGGCTTGTTGTGTCCACCTTATAGGGTACATTATAAAAATCTTCATTTTGTGAAAGATTAGTAAGTTCTTTGAAAAATGAGCAAGCCCGAAACAGACCTGCCCATCAACAATATTATCCTACTTATTTCATTATGCACAAATTCTCATCAATCCATTTCTGGACATCTTTTTCGCTGAGATTTACGGCTTTCGCAATTTTATCAACTGGGATTCCCATTTCAGCCAGCGAAAGGATGGTTTCTTTTTTGGCTTTTAACT
>ENA-OPWR01002104-OPWR01002104.1-human-gut-metagenome-genome-assembly--contig:-NODE-2104-length-14112-cov-4.415949_pt1 | contig 14112 bp, 13 predicted proteins | sample MGYA00241507_ERZ502006 | MGnify/ENA primary metagenome ERZ502006 (study PRJEB25962, sample SAMEA2043041) | human gut metagenome | biome: human gut; feature: human-associated habitat; material: faeces...
CTCATCTTCGAGAACGCGACGCTCGTTGATGCGACGCACCACCTCGAAGAGTGCTTCGGGAGCGAGCATGATATCCGGCTCGAGCAGCGCGCAATACGAGCCCTTCGCCTCGACAAACCCCGCGGCGAACATCTCGTCGGCGCCAAGCGCCTCATCGACCTTCACGCGTGTGAGCGCACAGGCTCCCCCTTGCTCAAGCCCGAGCGCAGCGAATTCGGCATCGCCATAGTAGCGATCGACCACGATGGCCTCGAACACGTTGTAGGTCTGAGCAGCGAGCGCCGTCAGACAGCGCGCGAGCAACTCCGCTTCCCCTTGCACAAGGGGGATGACCAGCGAAATGAGCGGCTCGTAGGTAAAGGTCGTTCGACGCTGCTCTGCGAGATCGGCGAGCGTGGCGCTATGCAGCAGATACCACGCATCGTAAGCAGGATCGTGCGCCGCATCAACGGTTCGCTCGAAGAAGCGCGCCCGCAAAGGCTCGTAGCTCTCGTCGCAGAACATGGCGAACCCGCCCGGCACCACATCGAGCGCATCGCTGGCGAACACGCAGAAATCCTTATCGTCTCGCGGAACGCGCACGGAAAACCCAACGTTGATCCGATTCTCATCGCCAAAGCGGCGCACAGGCTTGATCTCCTCGAAAAGCGGACAGGCAGCTCTCGTTCCTTGCCATGCGCATCGAGAAAGCGGATCGCCACATCCGCACCTTCGATCTGCGGAAGGTCGATGAGCATCTTCACTACGATCTCGTCCTTGTCATCGACCGCTGCGATGAAAGAAGTGTGCATGCGATCGGAATAGTATTCGCGCTCGATATCGAACATCTGCGCAATGAGCTCGTTCTTCACCACCGAATTGATGCGCGTGCGCCACGTGAGCATATTCGTCTCGATCGTAAGATGCGCACGGCGCATCGGCACCGCGGTATTCGTTGAATTCGAGCATAATCTCGCGTTCATCGAAATGCGGCACGATGATCACGAAGTTCGCTGCAGACTGCCCGTCGAGCGGATCGAAAGGAAGAAGATGCGCCGGAATCTCGGTGCCATCTTTCAGGTGCGCTTCAAGCGTGACGATCGAATCAGCCGAAAGGCGCTCGATGGCGATCTGCGCATAGATCTTGCCATCGCCTTGGCACATGGATTCAAGACGAACGTTCATCTTCAGTCTTTCCTCAGCGCGAAATACGGGTTGTTCGGATCGAGATTGGGGTTGTAGAAGCCATCGCCTTTAACGAAGTAATCGGGCCAAAGGTACTGGATGAGCGCCGCCTCGCGCGTACGCTTGATCAAGAAGGCCTGCGAATAGTTGCGCATACGATTGACCGAGCGCGAATGCGTAAGCTTCACATACGGCGTATAGACCGTATAGAATCCCAGCTCACGCGCCTTCAAGCAAAAATCAACATCGGAATAAGCAAGCGAGAAATCTTCCGTGAAACCACCCACCTGGTCGAAGACTTCCTTCGAGATGAACATGCACTCACCTGCCACCGCAGAGACGTTGCGCGAGACCGCACAACGGTCGAGATACCCATTCCAATCGGAGAGCATGTAGCGCGAGATAGGCGTGATGACATGTTCGCCTCCCACCACCAGACCGGCGTGTTCGATGGTGGCATCCAAATAGAGCTTCTGCGGACCCACGATCCCCACTTGTTCGTCTTGGAAATACCCGAGCATCGTCTGGAGCGCGTCGGGCGTGAGGATGCGCGTGTCGTCGGTGATGAAGAAAAAGTATTCGCTCGAAAGCTGCTCGACCGCGAAATTCGCCAGGCGCGCATGATTGAAGACTCCGTCATAGTGCAGCGTTCTGAAAGTCGAAAAACGTTCGCGCAAGCGTGCAAGGGTATCCTTAACGTGAGCGTCGAGCTTTCCGACTTCGACCACCACGACCTCGAAATTGTCGTAACTGATCTGCTGATAGAGGCTCGTTACACAGCGTTCGATCACATCAGCGTTGTTCACGGTGTTTAGAACGATCGAAACCTTCGGTGTTTCAGTGAGCACATGGCGAATGCGGTAGCAAAACGGAATATCCAGGCTCAGGACCTCGGCGCTTATCCCCACGCGCTTGCAGTGTGCCACGAGCGCCTTGCGACCCGCTTCCTGGTCTTCGGGAGAATGCAACTGATACTCGTACATCTCGGAAGCGAAGCGACGATGACACAGCACGCGCGAGATATGGCAAACGCGCTGCGCCTGTTCACAAGCGCGCAGATTCAGATCGTAAGCGAGCGCTCCTTCGAAGGCGGGGTCGAGCAGTCCGATGCGCTCGAGCAATTCAACGCCATAGATCACGAAGTTGCCCAAATAGTTGAACGAACGCAGCAGTTCGGGAGAATACGCGCTACGCAAGATCGGATGTGAATGATATCCCTGTACGTTCACCGTATCGGAATCGCAGTAGATGAGCTCGCACGTAGGAAACGCATTGATCGTGCGCACACATTCGAAAAGCGCATTGGGTGCGAGCAGATCATGCGCGAAGAGAGAGCCGATATAGCTGCCTTCCGCTGCGTAGAATGCGGCATTGATGGAATCATCGTTCCGGATCTTCCTTATGAAGAAAAAGAGGAGCTTTCCGGTGTCTGCGAATCATACGGCATCGACCTGATCTCCCTGATCGCACCGACCTCCCACGAACGCATCCGTATGATTGCAAAAGAAGCGAAAGGATTTGTCTACTGTGTATCTTCACTTGGTGTAACTGGCGTTCGAAGTGAGATTAAAACGGATGTTGCAAAAATGGTAGAAATGGTGAAAGAAGTAAATGATATCCCGGCTGCCATCGGATTCGGTATCTCCACTCCGGAACAGGCAAAAAAAATGGCATCCGTATCAGACGGAGCCATCGTAGGATCTGCGATTGTAAAAATTGTGGCGAAGTACGGAAAAGAATGTATTCCGGAAGTCGAAAAATATGTGAAAGAGATGAAAGCGGCGGTGGAGATTTGAATGTGCAAATGAACGAATTCCCCGAAGGGCACGTAAAAGTGCCTTCTTGGGAATTGTTCATTTGCACATCTCAAAAAGCCTACTCAACGGCTTTGCAAACTCCCCGCTTTTTTCGACATCCAGCGTACAGATCACTTTGTCGCACTTCTTGATCCATTCTTTTGCTTTCTGTATTTCTTTTTCTTCAATCCTGCCAAATGGTTTCACGGAGATCACTTCTGTCGCCAGTGCTTTTGCCGCGGGATAATCCAGATCGTTTTCCCACAGAATTCCCGTCACAAACGGCACTCGCTCTCTCTGTAATTTTCGAAAGACTGCTGTACCGGTTCCGTTTCCTGCGATCACAAAGACTTTCGGCTCTCCTTCTGTTTTCGGAAGTTCGAGATCTCCGGTGCGTTCATCATAAGAACCTGTTGTCATCTGATAAAGCTGTGGGATGTAGCCCTGCGTAAAAATTTCTTCCGGTGTTCCAAATCGATCTACTTTGTCTCCTCTGACACAGGCTATTTTATCGGAAATACGTCCTGCCAGGTCCAGTTCATGCAAGGACATGATTACGGAAAGATTTCGTTCCCTGGACATATTCTGGATGATGGATAAAAATTCCAGCTTATAGCGGATATCCAGAAAAGAGGTCGGCTCATCCAGAATGATGATATCCGGCTGCTGGCAGATTGCTCTCGCCAGCATTACCCGCTGTTTCTGGCCGTCACTCGTTTTTGAAAAATCACGGTCAGCAAGCTCGTGGATGTGCACCAGTTCCATTGCCTCATCTACCAGTTTCCAGTCTTCTTTTGAGAGTACGCCGAACTTCCCGGTATATGGATAACGTCCGGTCGCAACCACTTCTTTGCAGGTCATCATTTCCGGTCTTACCCGTTCTGTCAATACAACCGAAAGTTTTCTGGAAAGCTCTTTTCCGCTGATTTGTTCCGTCTCTTTTCCATCCAGCACAACGACTCCGCCAATCGGTTTCAGCTGTTTTATGATGCTTCTCAGGATCGTCGTTTTTCCCGCTCCGTTCGGTCCGATCAACGTCAGGATTTCTCCCTTTTTCAGACTGATCTTGATATTTTTTATGAGCGGAACGCCGTGATAGCCGACGGTCAGACCTTCCGTATAAAAATAATATTCTTCCATATGCTATTCCGCCTTTTCTAAATCAAAAATTCAAAAATATTTCTGACATTCTTGCTGCAAGATATACCTTATGCATTGCATGAACTGTTCCATGATTCCTGATTTCACACTTTTTCTTTTTTTCTGTGAATCATAATATAGATTACCACCGGTGCCCCAAATACCGCTGTGATCGTACTGATGGAAAGTTCTGTCGGAGCAAACATGATTCTTGCCAAGAGGTCACAAAACAGGCAGAACACAGATCCGCCAAGGAAACACGCGGGTATCATGATGATCGGTTTTGCGGTGCCGAATAAATTTTTAACCAGATGCGGAACAGCAATTCCGACAAAGGATACCGGTCCTGCAAAGGCTGTCACACAGGCTGACAGAATACTGGATAACAGCACGAGCAGTATGCGAAACAGCTGTACATTCAGTCCCATATTCTGGGCATAAGATTCTCCCATCTGATAGGCACTGATCGGTTTTGACATCAGAAAAACGCAGATCGAAGTGATCCCGACAACGATCGCCATGATCACTACATTATCCCAGGTAATCCCGGAAAAACTTCCTTTTGACCAGTTATGCAGATTGACAATATCGGCATCGTCCGCAAATGTTACCACAAAATCGGTAATCGCAGAACAGATATATCCGATCATAACGCCGCTGACGATCAGCATCGACATCTGATCGGTCACTTTCGACATCAGGATCACAAATCCCATACAGATCATGGAACCAACAAAAGCTGCCATGATCATCACCCAGGAACTTAAATGCAGGGCATTTCCAAGGGAAGCTACCATGACAAGTGCCACGACCAGTTTTGCTCCGGAGGAAATTCCCAGTGTAAACGGTCCGGCGATCGGATTATGAAAAAAAGTCTGCAAAAGATATCCTGACAATGCCAGCCCGCCGCCCAGGATTGCCGCTGCCATTGCTCTCGGAAAACGGATTCCCATCACAATATCCGTAAAGGTTTCATCCGCTCCATTTCCCCACAGCATTTTCGGTATCTCCGAAACCGGTATATTTACACTTCCGATGCATATATTCAAAACCAAAAATAAAAATAACAAAGCTGCAAGAATGATAAATGCAGCACCATATCTGCTTTTTTTCATCGTATCACTCCACCTTATACAGATAAGTCAGGTCTGCATCGTCTCCGGTCAGCATTTTTCGAATATCGGATGTGATTGTCCCAAGTTCCATTGTTGACTGATAGAGATTCTTGGTCGTGCAGTATACATGTCCTTCTTTCACCGCTTTGAATTTCTCAAGCAGCGGACTTTTTGCCAGAAGATCCTGCATAGAAGACAATTCTCCTTCTATTGTACTATTATAAATAATATAGTCTGCATCTTTTGCTCCGGCATAAAATTCTTCCATCTGAAGGGAAACTGTAGATGTCGCTTCCTCCTCGTCACCTAGATCATCAAAAATATAGCTTCCGCCGGCAAGTTCAATCATTTTCGGCAGATAATCCGCACTTTTTCGCACATTTGCTTCCCCATTTGTCGTGATATAGAAAAATGCCACCGTTTTTCCGGTTGCATCCTGATCACTCACCTGTTCAAACGCTTTCGCTTCTGCATCAAACGCCTGCTCTGCCTGATCTTCATGCCCGGTCAGCAGCCCGTAAAGTTTGACCCATTCAGTACGTCCGAGCGGATTTGTCTCATAGCTGGAATGATCGACCAGAACCGGAATATTAAATTTTTCCATCTGCTCTTTTACTTCCGGTGTATGCAGAATCATGGTATTCTCGATGGCAAGCCCACAGTTTTCATTCAATATCATCTCATAGTCCGGGGCTGAATATTTCCCGGCATAAATAATATCCCCATCTTCCATGGCTTTTTTCGCCTCTTCTATGTACCAGCCATCTGCTTTCAGCGAGCTGAATCGAACCGCATCCAGTGCATCTGTCGCCACAAACATATCCATCGCCGCCGAAGCCGCCAGATAAATATTCTGGATCGGCTGCTGCAGCACCGTGATATCCTTATCCATATCTTCCGGCACAGATTCTCCTTCCGGTACGATCAGATATTTCCCGTCATCTGCGATCGTGACAAGTGCATAATCATTCTGATAATAATCCACCGCAAACATCTTTGCGTACTCCAGTTCCATGCTGTGGTCGTATGTCAGATCCTTGCTGATATCAGTATTTCGCTTTTCAATCGTATCCTGTTTTTGCGATGCACAGCCTGCCAGCATTAGGCAGAATACAACACCGAGTACCCCCATTATTTTCTTCATTTCTTTTCCTTTCGTCTCATCCTGGTAACAGCCGGTATGAACACAGCCACTGCAACTGCAATCCATAATGCGATATTTACCGATCCACTCATACCTGATCCGGAGCCGGACGCTGTCACGGTGTCTGATGCAAAGGTCAGCGTATATTCGATTTCATGCGGTACACTCATCGCAGTCGTATCTGCCATTACCGTCATCGGTTTATCAAATTCTGCAACCGGAACCTCAAAAACAGAATTTCCTTCCGTATTGACCGGAAGAAATTTTTCACCGTCAACCAGCATATAGTCATAATGTGAACTGCTCCATTTAATCTCAGCTGTTACTTTTCCATCTTTTACCGAAATGTCAGTCGGAGAATCGATCGTTGCTCTTCCGCTTCCGCCTTCCATCGTAACTTCTGCGGTGTATTCACCGTCTTTTAAATTTAGTTCCTCTGCTGTCATGATTTCTCCTTTTCAAGATAAAAAGCTGCTGCAAAATATGTAGATACATATCGCAGCAGCTTTTCGCAAAATCTGATATTTTTTATTCTTCTGCTTTTACCGGATTGGAAACGCTGACTTTATGGTCATACCATTTTCCTTTTGTTCCGATCAGTGCCAGATCAAATTCCTCATCGATAGCCGGAACAGGAACATCAAATGCATTCACTTCTTCTGCCGGTTCACCGTCATTATAATCTACGGTTTCCACAACCGGCTGCAGCAGTTCTGCTCCATCTTTCTGTGCATCCTCTGCAAGTCCCGGATACAGATTTACAATGTTTGTAGAACGCAGCGTGATATGAATGGTCATCTTTCCGTCTTTTACGGTCAGAGTTCCTTTTCCATCATACATTTCATTGACCTGGAACATACTGCTGTCTGTATTAAAATCAGCCGTGTAAGTTCCATCTTCCAGTGTTGCAGCGGCTTCTGTTGCCTCTGTGTCTGCGGTCGTTTCTGCTGCACTCTCCGCCTCCTGTGTTTCTTCGGTCTGTACCTGTGTTTCAGAAGCTGCCTCTGTCTGTGCAGCACTCTGTGTTTCTGTCTGGCTTGTGCTGTTTCCGCAGCCAACTGCCAGTGCACAGCTAAGTGCCATTAATCCTGCTAATGTAATGATTCTTTTCTTCATTTTTGTTCCTGTCCTTCTATTTTGCTTCTTTTTTCAAGAATACCTCTGACATTCCTGCTGCGAGGTACACCTCATGTATTACTTATTACTCGTTTATAGCATCTGCTGTATGAGCAACGTAGAGATCCTGGATTGCTTTGATCTCACCCAGACCTGCGATCTGTGTATCAATGCTGTCAAATTTTCCGGATGCCTCAAACTGGCTCTTCCAAGAATCGTCATCATCGCCTGCCATATCGTTGTTTGCATGATCTCCAGCAACAACCATCAGCGGACGAAGGATTACTTTTTTGTATCCTGCTGCAGATACAGCTTTGATCACTTCTTCGCATGCTGTCTCTTCCGGTTCGCCTTCAACGGTTCCGATAAATACATTTTCATAACCAAGCTCTTTCATCTGAGCCTGCATCTGGCTGTAAGAAACTTTTGCTGTATGAGAAGTTCCATGTCCCATAAATACAAATGCAACGCCATCTTCTTTTGCTGCATCCAGGGAATCATAATTTGCTGTTGCTACTGCTTCAGAAGTGATTGCTTCTGCTACTGCTTTTTTATCATCGTTTACAGTATCTGCATCATCTCCGACCTCACCCAGCAGCGGTTCTGCTACTTTTACAGATTCAAATTTATCTTTATATGCATCTACGGCATCCATCAGTTCGTCATACTCTGCACCATGCATCAGATGTGTAGGCTGAATAACCAGATTTTTAACGCCATTATTTACGGCACGTTCCAGAGCCTGATCCATGTTGTCGATGTGCTCATCATCACGAGCCTGGATGTGATTGATAATGATCTGTGCTGTGAATGCTCTTCTTACAGACCAGTCCGGATTTGCAGCCTGCAGTGCATCTTCAATACCTTTGATATCAGCAACACGGCTGTCATTGAAAGAAGTACCAAAGCTTACAACCAGGAGTTCGTTTTCACCAATCTCATCACCATTGCGCGGATCATCTTTGGATGCATCACCGGTATCTCTTCCGAAATAATCCGGATCAGCTTCTTCGCCTTCAACCAGTTCTTTCTGAGCATCTGTCAGAGCATCCCATGCTTCTTTTGCTTCTTTACACTGCTCGTCTGTGTTCTCATTTCTTTCCTGAACATAAATTGCATCGATCAGAGCTGCTACTTTATCTGCTGCCGCCTGATCATCTTCTGCTTCCGTAGCTGCTGCTGTTTCAGAAGCTGCCTCGGTTGTTGCCGCTTCGGTAGCTGCTGCTGTCTCGGTTACTGCAGTTGTCTCTGTCGGAGCAGTTGTCTCTGCTGTTTTGCTTCCGCATCCTGCCAGCATAGATGCTGTAATTGTTGTTACACATAAAATCGTTACCAGTTTTTTCTTCATTTGCCTTTCCTCCCAAAATAATACTTTTATTTGAAACAAATAAGATTTGGGAGAAAAAGAAAATCCAACGAACACACGTCGTTGGACTGTATACTGGATAACAACAGCCAAACCAGAATTTCTTCGGCTTCGCTGTTTCTATTTCAATTCGGTACAATCAATCCTCGTGACCTGGAATATCTATTCCCCGCACCACAGTCTGGCAGGTCTCCTGGCTTACAGTTTTAACGCACATTGCTGCCTTCCCGATATCTCAGTGGCATAATAAGCAATGCACTCCTGTTTACAGTGACGAGATCGCACGGGTCTTTCACCTGTTTCCCTATTCTCCGCCTTGCGGCGACACCAGCTGCTTCTTATTCTATTTCAAATATTCGTTCCTAACAGTCCGATAATTACTCTATAACCTATCATTTATATCTGACTGTTATTTACATTTCCAAATTATAGCATAAATTTTAAAATAATCAACTGTTTTATGTTATTTTAACTCAAGGCACAACCATAAAAAACAATTATCTATATCAATTCCCGTTACTACCATAATATCGATAAATCTGATTCATACCTCACTTTTTCTTCCTTTTTTACTTAGCTATTTATTAATAATTCTTCTATTTTACAGGTATGTTTTTTTGTTATTTTATCATATGAAATCCCCACTGCCAGAATATTTTGCGGGTATTGTCTGTGTTCTCCCAGTTTTCCTTTGAAACGTAATATATAATCTTTTTCTTTAATCTGTTTGATAGCTTCTTCTGGTGTCTGATCCACTTTTAATTCCAATATGATGCCCTTATCTTCATATCTGACAGGATAAAAAATAAAGTCCACAAATCCTTTTCCAGCTTTATCTTCTCTTTCTATCCTATAAAAATCTCTTGCAGAAAGATAAACCAGATTTACAATCGCCGATAATTCCACCTCATTATTATAAGATAAGATTGGCGTTTCCGTATTATGTGCATATTGCAAAATTTCAGCCATAGTATCTGTATCTTTATTTAAAGTCGCCTGTAACATTTTATTAGAAATATTTGCAAGTCTGTATATATATCCCAGGGATTTTTCCTTTTTCATCATAGATGCATAGCTTCCCTGTAACTCTTTATTTGGAATAAACACGCAGCCATTATCATACGTCAATAATCCATAAACAACCATCGCCGAATATATTTCTTCCTTTGTATCGAGCTGCTGTGCCGTTGCTGCATATTCCTCAATACCCGATGGTATTTTTTCTCCTGCAAACATGAGAACCAGATCTTCCTGTACGTCATCTATATTGTTTTTAACATAGCTGAATACGGAATCATATTTTCCTGAGCTGACCCAGTAATTTGACAGCTGATTATCGGACAATGCACATACAACCGAACGCGGATTATACAATCTCTGACCGGATGCTGTGTGATAACCGTCATACCATTCCCTCAAGCCCTCTCGGTCAATTTGAGGCTTTTTTGTATTCTGAAGATATTTTTCATACAACTTATCTACTTCTTCATCTGAAAATCCAAAATACTCACTGAAACGAATACGTGTTGCCATATTATATTCCAGAAACATATTCAATTCCGATCCGTCGGAATATTTTGCAATCGGCAACACCCCTGTCATATAGGCAAGCTCAACATAACTCTGTCCTTTTAATAATAATTTCAAAAAAAGCAGATAGTCTTCTCTGTTCTTTTCTGTCATAAATGACATGTGAAATACCGCATCCCATTCATCCATAACAAAAATAAATTTCTTTTTTGTTTCATTGAATATTTTCGAAAAAATATCCCATATAGCATCTTCCTGCTTTAAATACAAATCCGAATATTTTTCTCTTAAATCATAATATATTCCCTCTTCAATGCGAGAAATATATTTTTTATAGCTATCACATTCTTTCGGCATTTCACTGAAATCAATATATACCACATCATGTTTATTTAAATGCTCTTTATATTTTGGATATTCTGAAATTTTAAGTCTGTCAAAAATATCAGAACCGCCCTCCGATTTTTCAAAAAAAGATGCTATCATATTCGCCATAACCGTTTTTCCAAAACGCCTTGGTCTTGTGATACAGAAAAATCTCTGTTCCTGTTCCAGAGCCGGTATTAATTCTTCCAGCAGCTCTGTTTTGTCTACAAAATAAAGACCTTTCGTAATTGTTTTGTATTTATCATATGGCTCAATACTGTTTAAAAACATTCCCATATCAATTCCCCCGAAAATCCCCTTTTCTCTGCTGACTTAATCTTATCAAAAATTCTTATTCCTGTAAATCAGAAGGTTCTTTTCTGAACTTCTCTGCATCCAGTGTCTTGATCACCTTCGCCGGATTTTCAACTGCTACCACATTATCCGGAATATCTTTCACGACAACACTTCCGCCGCTGATCACAACATTGTTTCCGATCGTAACACCCAGCATAACGTGTACACCGGCTCTTTTCTTTTACAGATTTATCCCCTTCATTCACACATGAAAAAGATATTGTTTCTATTATATCGTTTTCTCTGAAAAACGAAAATACTTTTTTGTAACCTTTTTCCCTGCTGATTTGTATTATAATTGAAAGCACCTTGATCAAGGACTTGCAATTTTTACGATTCAGGCAGCAAATACTTCAATCTGCAATGAATTGTTATCAAATTGTAACTGTTCAGAGCCAAGCAAAATTTCAAAAAACAGGTATAAAATGCTTGCATTTTTAAAACTGTTTTTGAAATTTTATTTGGCGGATACGCCACACCGACGAAATGCGTAGCATTTTGGAGGTTGGCTCTGAACAGTTACATCAAATTTTATATTTTAGGAGTACTCATGAGACAACCTGTACAGGAACTGATCGAACGCTATCAGAACAATCTCTACGCCATCGCCTTTAACATCTGTAAAAATCAGGCAGATGCAGAAGATGTTGTTCAGGATACATTGATCCAGTATTACACGACAAGCAAAGATTTTGAAGATGAGCAGCATATCCGTGCGTGGCTGATCCGTATCGTGATCAATAAAGCGAAAAATACAACGCTTGCTTTCTGGCGGCGTAACAGACGTTCGCTGGAGGATTATATAGAAACGTTAACTTTTGAAAATCCGGAATCTGAGAATTTATTCGAGGAAGTTCTGAAACTTCCTGAAAAATATCGCATCGTTATTCATTTATTTTATTATGAAGATTATTCCGTCAGGGAAATCGCCGATATTTTAAAGCTCTCGGAAAGCAACGTAAAAACACGCCTGTCACGCGGACGCTCTCTTCTGAAAACAGCACTGAAGGAGGAATGGGAAAATGACGAATAAAGAAAAATACAAACAGGCCTTTTCGGTTTTGCATACCTCCGATATCTCTGAAGGGGAGGTCAAATATATGGCAAAATTAAAAAAACAGCAGAAAATGAAACTTGCGGCGGCTGCAATCGCAGTCTGCGTGATCGTTGGCGGAACAGGAACGGCTTACGCAGCAAATGTCGGCGGAATCCAGCGAACTATCCAGCTTTGGATGCACGGTGACCAGACAAGTGCCACTCTCGATTTAAATACCGACAACGGTTCTTATTCTCTTGAATACAAAGATACCGACGGAAACACCGTCACTCAAGGCGGAGGCGGTGTTGCCTTCGATGCAGACGGAAACGAACGTCCTCTGACCGAAGACGAAATTATGGAGGAACTGAACGCACCGGACGTAGAATATCTCGATGATGGCAGTGTATGGATTTATTATAAAAATCAGAAAATAGAGATCACCGACAAATTCGACAAGGACAATGTCTGCTATGTCAAAATCGAAAACGGCGATGAAACAATTTACATGACCGTTAAATATCAGAATGGATATAGTACTTCCCCTGATAAATATCCGGATCCACGCAGTTTTAATTAGTCTTCAATTTTTAACCTGAATTCTGAAACCAATTATTTTTATCAAATCAAGCGGATATTCGCAATCCGCTTTGCTACTTCCTTGATTTGGTTAAATTTCAAAAAATGTGCAGGCTTTGAGTTTTCCTCTGCCTGCACATTTTTATGTTTCCTCTCGCTTACGGTTTTCTGCTTTCTGTCTGTTGCTTATTTGACTTTTACAGAAAAGCTTCCGGTGCTCCTTTTTCAAGGATCCATCCAGTACCACTTGATTCAAAATCATCTTTTTGAGGATAATAATATCCCCTTATTCCATAATCAACAACTAAACTTACAAGAACCACTAACACTATTACTATAAATTGTTTTTTCATTATTTAATTTTATTGGCTGCGATCCCGCCTTTTTTGAAGATTCTTACATAAGCTGCTTTTTTGTTCTTTGGCACTCTAACCGTTATCTTCTTTGAAACGCCCTTAAATGCTGATTTTCCAACGGTTTTCAGTGTTTTTACTTTCTTCAGGTTTACGGCCTTTAAGTTCTTATCTCCTGAGAAAGCACTCTGTCCGATGGTCTTCAGTTTGTTTCCGTTTACCGTAACGGTTTTCAGTTTCGTGCAATTTGCAAATGCCTTCTTTCCGATCTTTTCTACGTTGCTGCCGATGCTTACGGAAGTTACTTTTTTATTGCCTTTCAGGGCATTGGCTGCAATAGCGGTTACTTTATAAGTTTTACCGTTTGCTTTGATGTTTTTTGCGATTTTCACGCTGCTCTTTGCTTTGCCTTTTGCAGTCATGTTTTTCACTTCAACCGTATCATTTCCGGTAACTTTGTAGTTAAAGATACCGGATGCATCTGCGATCACGCTGCCGATTGCCGGGGTCTGGCTGTTGTTATTTCCATTATTACCGTTGTTGTTGTCGTTATTATTATCCGGTTTCTTTGCTTCCAGTGCTTTCATGGCGATGTCTAATGCATCTGCAGCATCTTTCAGCTGTTTTGCAGTTGCTGTTTCAGAAGCATTTACTGTCTCTGCAGCACTCTTTGCTTTTGCAAAATTTGCCCAGCTTTCTTTTGTGTAATCTGCTTCTTTCTTTTCTGCCGCCTGTGCAATCTTTGTCTGTACTTCTGTTTTGCCGGAGGCTTTTACTTCATCGAGTTTGCCCAGTGCTTTCTTTAAAGCATCGTCTGCTTCTTTGATTTCCAGTTTGGTTACTTTTTCTTTCTGTGCAACTTCTTTTGCTTTTGCGATTGCCTCTGCGATACCGGACTTGGCAAAAGTTCCTTCCGGATAATCTTTTTCCAGATAAGTTCTCTCTGCAACCTGTGCATCGGTACTTAAGATCGCTTTATCGTTTACTGCTGCCGGCTCATCGCATACGATATTGTATGTCACACCGTCAATCACCGTTGTGGTTCTTCCG
>ENA-OPWR01002107-OPWR01002107.1-human-gut-metagenome-genome-assembly--contig:-NODE-2107-length-14099-cov-3.361578_pt1 | contig 14099 bp, 14 predicted proteins | sample MGYA00241507_ERZ502006 | MGnify/ENA primary metagenome ERZ502006 (study PRJEB25962, sample SAMEA2043041) | human gut metagenome | biome: human gut; feature: human-associated habitat; material: faeces...
GTGAACCGCGCTAATGTGTATCTGTGTGCGGCAGTTGGCGAGGAATACACAGGAAATACAGATGAAGAACTTGCACAGTATTTCAAAGGAAAAAAGATCAACTCCGGCAGATTTGGCGGCAGTCCGAATCTGTGTGTGCGCTATCTTTTACTGTCAATTGGACTTGATCCGGATAAGGATGTAGTGATGGTGGAGCCGGCAGATATGTCCACCTCAGTTGCCGTGGTACAGAGCGGTCAGGCAGATATCTCCTGGGCAGCGGAACCACAGATCGTTGACGGTATGAAATCAGGTGTATGGACGGATGCATTTTACCAGTTTACAGATCTTGGTGACTACGCTTACTCCGTACTCAGTGTGTCACAGTCAACCATCCGGAATGACCCGGAGACAGTACAGCACTTTGTCAATGCAATGTTAAAATCGCTTTCTGCTGCACAGGATAAAAAAACTGCGGTCCGCGCTGCCGGAAAGGAATTTCCAACCGCACCGACCGAAGACATTGAAGCAGCGATCGACCGTGCCTATAAAGATGGACTCTGGAGTGTCGATGGAATCATCACACCGGAGGCGGTAAAAAATGATATGGAAGTATCCATTGCATCCGATGTATATCAGGGTACCTATCAGTACGATGAACTGGTAGATATGCAGTTCGTCGAAAACGCACAAAAACAAAATTGAAGAGAGTATTTAGTAGAATAGAATGTATGCAGATTTCCGGTGCTTTCCTAAGGTGCCGGGGAATCTGCCATTCACAACACACCGATACACCTTTTCCACCAAATTTGTGAAAATAAATTTCGTAAATTTTCGGGACAAACCAGCCATCTTATAGTATAATAACCGTACTAAAGTAATATAACCACCCCCACACAGGAAAAGGAGAAAAGCGATGATAAATCCGGCATCAATAATGAAGATCATGAATGCAAAAAATAAATTCACGGCAAATCACCCGAAATTTGCTGCATTTCTAAACGCAGTATTTTCCACCGGCATCACGGAGGGAACAATCATTGAGATTACCGTGACAAAACCGGGTGAGGAACCGATCACGACGAACATGAAGGTGCAGCAGTCGGATCTTGAACTGTTACAGGAATTACAGGACATTGCAAAAATGTAAAAATAGAAATGGAGAAGCATATGTTAGGAAAAAAACTTTCTTATCAGACCAATGGAAGTACAGTAGAATTTGAATTTGAACATGGAACGGCGTATGTCACGGCAGTCACGGACACGATCATGAATGTATTTGTTCCGTACCAGTCGAAAGACCACCGTTCAAAAGCAATCGAGGGAGATAAAAGACTTCCGGTTACCGTAGATGTCTCTGAGGAAGGCGGAGCAGTACAGATTAAAACAGATAAGCTGACAGCCAAAGTATACGATGATTTTTTGATCGATTTTTATAAAAAAGACGGTACACTTTTATGTGCAGATTTCAGGGGAGAGCGAAAGGAAAAAAAGAAATTAAGCGATGAAGCACTTGCAACGTTAGAGTCTGAGGGACATGCCGTATCTGCGGAGGGTGAAAAAGAAGATCCTGTTATGGTCGTAAAGCAGATGAGCGGGGATGAAAAGTTCTATGGACTCGGAGATAAAACAGGCGTTTTAAATAAAAGAAATTATGAATATGAAAACTGGAATTCCGATCTGCCACAGGCACACACGGACGATTTTAAGGCATTGTATAAATCCATTCCGTTTTTGATCACATTAAAAGATGCGGGCGTATTTGGAATGTTCTTTGACAACACTTACAGATCACATGTCAATCTGGGAAAAGAGAACAGCGCCTGCTATTATTACAGTGCAGAGAACGGAAATCTCGATTATTATTTTATTTCCGGGGAAAAAAGCTTCTGACGACGCTGATCGACATTCCGGTTACGGTGTCACCGGTCATCGCAGGTCTTATTTATATTCTGGTTTTTGGAAAGCAGAGCCCGCTTTATTCTGTTCTTGACAAAGCAGGGATCCAGATCGTGTTTGCAGTTCCTGGAATTATCCTGGCAACGATTTTTGTTACATTTCCATTTGTATCAAGAGAGATCATTCCGGTGCTGGAATCTATAGGGTCCGATGAGGAAGAGGCGGCAGCACTGATGGGAGCAAAAGGCTGGACGATCTTTACCAAAGTGACTTTCCCGCATATCAAGTGGGCATTCCTTTATGGCGTTGTGCTGTGTACAGCGAGAGCTATGGGAGAGTTTGGAGCCGTGTCCGTACTGTCCGGACATCTCCGTGGAAAAACAAATACACTTCCGCTTCATGTGGAAATTCTTTATAACGAATTCCAGTATGTTCCGGCATTTGCGGTTTCTTCGATCCTGGTGATCCTGGCGGTGATCCTTCTGATCGCAAGAAATGTTCTGGAGCATAAAGGAAAGGGGGAAAAAGGCGATGTACGTTGAGTTAAAAAATATCAATAAAACATATGGAGATTACAAGGCATCTGACAACGTAAGTTTTGGCATCGAAAAAGGTAAGCTGATCGGTCTCTTAGGCCCAAGCGGAAGCGGAAAGACAACGATCCTCCGTATGATCGCCGGTCTGGAGCAGCCGGACAGCGGTGAGATCATCATTGACGGAAGAGTGGTCAATGATGTTCCTGCCAGCGAGCGAGGCATTGGATTTGTGTTCCAGAATTATGCCCTTTTCCGGTATATGACTGTGTATGATAATATTGCGTTTGGTCTGAAAGTACAGAAGGCGGATAAGAAGTATATCAAGCAGAGGGTTATGGAACTGGTAGAGCTGATCGGGCTGAAAGGCCTGGAAAAAAGATATCCAAGTCAGCTGTCCGGCGGCCAGAGACAGCGAGTTGCTTTTGCCCGGGCCCTTGCTCCGAATCCGCAGCTGCTTCTCCTGGATGAGCCTTTTGCTGCCATTGATGCGAAGATCCGTACAGAGCTTCGAAGCTGGCTGAAGGATATGATCGAGAAACTGGGAATCACCAGTATTTTCGTTACCCATGATCAGGACGAGGCCATTGAGGTGGCGGATGAGATCATCATTACCAACCGGGGACGTATCGAGCAGAAGGGAACGCCGCTGGAGGTTTACCAGAATCCGGATACTGCGTTTACGGCGGGATTTTTCGGACAGACGTCGGTGATCGAGGATTATCAGGTGTTCAATCACTTCGAGGAAGTTCCAGGCGGAGAAAAAGCTATTATCCGTCCGGAGTTTGTGAAAGTGACCAAGAAGAACGAGGAGCAGAAATATAAAAGTTCTGCCACAGAAGGCATCGTAGAACGAGTCGCATTCCGTGGCAGCAGCCTGGAACTGAAAGTTCGGGTAGGAGACACCACACTCAGCGCCAGAAGAAGCCTTGACGAAGAACCCGTCCGGGAAGGCGAAGTTGTGGATGTTTTCGTACAGAGGATCTTTGTGACGAAAGGAAATGAAGCCGTGTTGCTGCATAATACAGCTATGGTTGAGGACTGGTTGGTTATATAAAAAAATGCCGCGGGAGCGGCATTTTTTTATGAGCAAGTAGCGCTAGCGGATTGCGAATATCATATGATGTGGCCGCGGGAGCGGCATTTTTTTATATATGTGAAATTTTCACACCGTAATATTCTGCAAGGGAATCTACCAGATCATCACGGATTTTTTTGTGGTCATTTCCATCCAAAGACATAACGCAGGATACCATATGGTGTTTTTTATCAACGACGCAGTATTGGCCGTAATTGCCGGACAGGATTAGTGTATCTTCCATAGGTCCCATATATATGAAATATCCATAACCATAGCTCTGGTAATCCGGATGCTCCGTCAGTGGATTGTAAGAATCGATATGTTTCTGACAGGCATCAATCACGAATTTTTTTGGGACGATCTGTTTTCCGTTCAGAGCACCTTCATGCAGAAGCAGATGCCCAAAACGGGCCAGTTCATCAATCGTCAGATACAGTCCATTAGCTGCCATGCAATGTCCCTGAGGGCAGAGGGTCCAGTCCGGATTCGGGATGCCAATTGGTTCAAACAGACGATATCGCAGATAATTCAACAAACCGGTTCCGGATTTTTCTTCCAGAAGAACAGACAAAATATAGGAACAGAAATTGCTGTACACGAAATGGGTACCTGGTGTATAGGGAAAAGAATCATTCTGGAAAAAATATCTTACCCAGTCTTTTTCTCTGTATCGTTCCGGACCGTCGCAGAAAAAGAGAGGATCTTTCTGACCGGATGACATCGTAAGCAGATCACGGATCTTTATTTTGTAAAGATTTTCGGAAGGATCAGATGGGAAATATTTTTCAAACCAGGGATAAATATATTCATCAAGAGTGATCAGTCCTTCGCGTTCTGCGATACCAGCAGCCATGGCAACAAAAGGCTTGCTGATAGACCATATATTTAATCGGGTTTTTACCGGAAAAAGCCTGAATTCTTCTTTTAAAACATCGTTTTTATATATCTGGGCATAGATAATATTGGAATGATGCTGTTTAGATTTTTCAAGAAAAATATCTAAAATTTCCTGCATGATAATCCCCCCCTGTAATTATTATTCGTAAAAAAGATCAAAGTCTGAGTAAAGTTCTTCCAGGTCATGAAGGCGTGTACTGATGGACTTGCACTTGCTTTTTCGGATTTTTGCAACAATGCTGTCAAAAAGACAATAGAGACAGGAAAAGGAGTTAAATCCCATTTCATTGAGATTGATCTCTGTAATGACCGCATGATCTGCCAGAGACCATGCCGGTGATGAAATACTGTCTGTGATGGCAAGGATCTTTGCACCATGGTTTTTGGCAACCTGTGCGTATTTCAGTGACCATTTGGTATAGCGGGCAAAAGAGAGCAGAAGAACAACAGTATCTTCAGAAGCTTCCGTGAGATATTCAAAATGGGGATCATAAAATTCATGAACCACCTTGGTATTTCCAAGAAGCTGATTCAGCAAGGTTCCCATCCAGAGTGCTGCACTGTAAGAGGAACGGGCGCCTACAATCAGACGTTTCTTCGCATTGGTCAGATAGGTAACGATCTGATCCATATCATCCTGACTCAGGTGTGAAGCCCAGTTTTCCATGGAATGGAGTTCTTTTGCAATGATGTTCTGATAGAAATTCCCATTGTCCAGTGTGTCATCTGCTGTAGCTGTGGGAATGGAAAGAATATCATTCTGTACAGTACGCTGCATTTCAGAAAAACTTTCAAATCCCAGAGAATAAGCGAGGCGTATGATAGTGGTTTCGCTTACGGAAATTTCCTTGCTGAGTTTCGCAAGGGTGGAATAACTGAATGAATCAAGGTGTTGTAATATATATTCGGCGACTTTCTTCTGACCGGCAGAAAGGAAAGATACTTTTTCACGGATCAACTGTTCTATTTTCATGAAAACCTCCTGTATTGTACGATTAGTATAATAAATTATAACAGGTGTAAAGTTTGATTACAATATAATGGAGTAAAAAATTCTTCTTGATATAAAAAAGATGTAAATAATGCACAAATTAAAGTGTGTATTTTTAATAATATTGTCAATAGAAATCTTGAAACCTAGATGTTAATATAGCATTAAATAATTCATATGACGTCAGAAAAAGAATTAATTGCACTATTAATATTAGAGCCAATAAAAAAGGGGGGCTTTTATGTCGTCAACAGTAAAGGAAATAAAAGAAAAAACAGGTTACCTGAAACGAAGTGATCTTTATACAATCGGTGTAGGACAGGCGATTGGATCGGGTGTTCTGACACTGATCGGACCGGCAATTCTTTTGACTGGTCAGTCAGCATGGCTGGCATATGTAGCTGCATGTATCTGGGGATTTATGATGATTGCACCAATTCCATGGATCACATCTACACTGAAACTTGGAGGAGGATTTTATTCTCTGGTAGGAGATATGGCCGGCAAACGAGTTGCCGGTATGTATGCAGTAGGATTTTTGCCACAGACGATCAATCTGGCGACTTATGGTGTGGCAATTGGTATGTATGCAAATTCCCTGTGGCCGCAGATCAATGCGAAATGGTTTGGAATTGCAGCCCTGAGTGTGTTCTTTGCCATCAATCTGTGTGGTGTGGATGTAATGGCGAAGGTACAGAAAATTCTGGTTACCCTGCTGTTTGTTGCACTTGGTCTGTTTATTGTTCTGGGATGCCTCCAGCTGAAAAATCCGGTGTTTGAGTTTACAGCACCAGACTTTTTCTCCAATGGTCCATCCGGATTCTTTTCCGCAATCATGCTGTATGTATATTCAACAAACGGATATTCCTGCATTATGAATTATGGTAAACAGGCAAAAGAAGCACATAAAGATATTCCAAAGGCACTTCTGTACTGTATTCCGACACTGATGGTTGTATATGGCGGTGTTGCAATTGTAGCAAGTGGTGTGCTTCCTCTGGATCAGGTAGCCGGACAGCCGCTTACCCTGGTTGCAAAAAATATTTTAAATCCGGCACTTTTCACAGTATTTATGATTGGTGGTCCGGTACTTGCACTGTCTTCATCCATTAATTCAACAATTTCCAATAACTGTATTCCGGTTGCACAGTCCTGTAAAGATGGATGGCTTCCGAAATCATGGGCAGCTCAGAACAGAAGAGGGGCTTACTGGAAACTGATGACATTTACTTATCTTATGGGAATATTACCTGTGTTACTGGACTTTTCTATCAGTGATGTTGTAAATAATATTATGCTTCTGGCATCAGCACTGGCATTTCTGCAGATTTATGCTTATTTCCAGCTTCCGAAAAAACATGCAGAAGCATGGGAAAAATCACCAATGCATATTTCTAACGGAAAATATTATTTCCTCTGCTGTTTGAGCCTGTTTGCATATATCTGCATTTTTATCAATTCTTGCAGAAGCCTGAAACTTCCGGTAGTAATCATCAGTCTGATAGCCATTGTAGTATGCATGGCTTACGGATGGTTTAGAAGTGTAAGTCCTGATGTAAAGATGGAAACAAGTGTGTGGGAGGATTAATGTTTATGAATAAAGACCAGAACCTGATCAATGAATTTGCTATCAAAACTTTAAAAGAAAATCTCAATGTTATGTATGCGCAGATATGGCGTGAAGGACAGTTAACGGCAGAATATAAAAGAATGCCGGTGAAAACCCGCCTGAATACCTGGTCTGCATGCAAAGGCGTGGTATCCTGTGCAGTGGGAATTGCACTGGATGAGGGATTGATTCAGCTGGATGAGAAGATCGTTGATATTTTTCCGGAGTATGTTCCAGAAAAAACAGAAGGATATCTTGGTGATGTGACTCTGGAAAATATGCTGACAATGACCACCGGTCTGGAAAGCTCACTGTTTTTCTGTGACTGGCCGGAACGTTATACAACACCGGACTGGATCAGATATTTCTTTGAGAACGCGAAGGTTGTAAATAAACCAGGAACCCAGTGGCTGTACAGTAATTTCAACACATATATGATCAGTTGTGCCATTGAAAAACGTGCGGGTGTCAACCTTCTGGAATATCTGAGAAATCGATTTTTTGAACCATTGGGAATTGGAAATCCGGACTGGACTTTGTGTCCGAAAGGTCATGTACATGCTGCGAATGGTCTTTATGTAAATATTGACGAGTTCACCAGATATGGACAGCTGATCCTTCATAAAGGAAAATACAATGGAAAACAGTTGGTGCCGGAAGAGTATATGAAAGTTGCGACTTCCAATCTTGTAGACAATTCAGCGGCAGGAAGTCCGGGAAATCTTTATTCCGGTTTTGGATATGGATATCAGTTTGTCATGAATCCGGAAGCCGGTTCCTATCGATCCGATGGAAATTATGGTCAGTTCTGTCTGGCGTTTCCTGACAAGGATGCAGTAGTAACTGTAATGTCTCTGGAGGGGGATTTCCAGAAAATAGGAAATCATCTATGGACTACAGTGGTTCCGGAATTGTAATATACTCTGGTTGACAAAACAGAGTGGAAAGCATAAGATAATAGTAGCTAAGAAATGTGATGAAATTCAAACATTGGCAAAAACGAAAACCCCGGAAGTGTGCGAGCCTTCCGGGGTTTTCTATTCCGTTATGTAAGGTGGCTTAAGCCTTTCAGGCTTGACATTAATCATAATTCGCCTTATACTAAGCATTGTAAATAACAGGGGAGCTTGTGATGGCAGGCTGAGAGGAAGTCTTCAACTTCGACCCTTATACCTGATTTGGATAATGCCAACGTAGGAACGTATAGGATGAATTTACGGGAGATACTTTGGTGTATCTCCCTTTTTATTTATGATCAGGATTTACAAGGAAGGGCTTAAGAGCAGATGCTTTTAACCCTGGTATCTACAACGGAATACAGGAAATTTTGAGAGTGAACTGAGTTCATGAAGGGGTGCACCACCGCGGGTGTATTTCTTTGTGGACTCTTTTTTTATTCTCGGAAAGGAGAGCTTATGATCACAGTAAACGGCGAGAAAAGAACACTGGAAAATCCGGTGACAGTAACCGAATATCTGAAAGCCTGCAATTATGTTCCGGTGCAGGTAGTAGTTGAACTGAATGAAGAGATCATCAAGAGAGAGACTTACGATACAACAGTGCTGAAAGACGGCGATGTTGTGGAGATTCTGCAGTTTATGGGCGGCGGAAGCTGCTGAGATAAAAGGCGATATTATTATGTAATTGACAGATAAAAAGAAAGGTGGACATAAAAAATGACAACAGCAAACACAAATGAAGACAAACTGATCCTGGGAGGCCATGAGTTTACTTCCCGTTTTATTCTTGGTTCCGGAAAATTTTCCCTGGATCTTGTAAAAGCATGTATCGAAAAAGCAGGAACACAGATCGTAACACTTGCCCTGCGCCGTGCAAATGAAGGCGGACTTGCCAACATTCTGGACTACGTGCCGAAGGATGTTACACTTCTTCCAAATACATCCGGTGCCAGAAACGCACAGGAAGCAGTCCGTATCGCAAGACTTTCCCGTGAGCTTGGCTGCGGAGATTTTGTAAAGATCGAAGTCATCCATGATTCCAAATATCTTCTCCCGGATAACTATGAGACCATCAAAGCAACTGAGATCCTTGCAAAAGAAGGCTTCGTTGTCATGCCGTACATGTATCCGGATCTGAACGCTGCCAGAGATCTGGTAAACGCAGGAGCTGCCTGTGTAATGCCGCTTGGTTCTCCGATCGGTTCTAACAAAGGAATCTGCACAAAAGAATTCATCCAGATCCTTATCGACGAAATCGATCTTCCGATCATCGTAGACGCAGGGATTGGCCGTCCGTCACAGGCATGTGAGGCTATGGAAATGGGTGCTGCGGCAGTTATGGCAAACACAGCCATCGCAACAGCAGGAGACGTCCGTGTTATGGCAGAGGCCTTTAAGAAAGCTATCGAGGCAGGAAGAAGTGCATACCTTTCCGGCATGGGAAGAACCCTGGAAAGAGGTGCAAGTGCATCTTCACCGCTGACCGGATTTCTGCATGAATAAAATAGTTTAGAGATAATAAAAGTGCGAGAGGAGCGACATAACAACAATGGCAGAAACAGTACAGGCCAGTCAGCAGGACGGCCATTTTAATGAGAGTATCGTAAACGAAGAAATTCTGGAAGACATGAAAAAGAATCGTATTGATCATATGAAGTATCTTCCAGATATGGAGCAGCTGGAAGAGTCTGATGTGATGGATCAGGTTATTTCCGCAATGAATGCATATGATTATGACAAATACACAGAAGCAGATGTACGCAGAGCCCTGGCCCATGACAACCGTACACCGGAAGATTTTCAGGCACTGCTTTCACCGGCAGCACTGCCTCTTCTGGAAGAGATCGCACAGGCAGCGCGGATCGAAACAAGAAAACATTTTGGAAACAGTGTCTGTATGTTTACACCGATCTACATTGCAAACTACTGCGAAAATTACTGTATTTACTGTGGATTTAACTGCCACAACAAGATCCGCCGTGCACAGCTGAATGAGGAAGAGATTGAGAAGGAAATGGCAGCTATTGCAGAAACCGGCCTTCAGGAAATCCTGATCCTTACCGGTGAAAGCAAATCCAAATCCAATGTAGAATATATCGGAAAAGCCTGCGAGATTGCCCGGAAATATTTCAAGGTGGTAGGTCTTGAAGTGTATCCGATGAATTCTGATGAGTATGCATATCTTCACAAATGCGGTGCAGATTATGTAACTGTTTTCCAGGAGACCTATAATTCTGATAAATACGAAACCCTGCATCTGGCAGGCCACAAGAGGATTTTTCCATACAGATTAAATACACAGGAGCGTGCACTGAAAGGCGGCATGCGAGGAGTTGGCTTTGCGGCGCTTCTGGGGCTGGATGATTTCCGTAAAGATGCTTTTGCGACGGGATATCACGCATACCTTCTGCAGAGAAAATATCCACACGCAGAGATTGCTTTTTCCTGCCCGAGACTCCGCCCGATCATCAACAATGACCGGATTAATCCGAAGGATGTCCATGAACCACAGCTTCTGCAGGTAGTCTGTGCATACCGTCTGTTTATGCCGTTTGCAAGTATCACCGTATCCACCAGAGAGTGCGAGCGTGTCCGTGACAACCTGGTAAATATCGCAGCAACCAAGATTTCTGCAGGTGTCAGCACAGGAATCGGAAGCCATGTGGAAGACATCGAAGATAAAGGCGATGATCAGTTTGAGATTTCAGACGGAAGATCCGTGGATGAAGTATTCAATGCCCTGAAAGATCACGGTCTGCAGCCGGTAATGAACGACTACATCTATCTGTAAAAAGAGATAAGGTCACACAAGCGCATAGATGACTGCACAGCCAACAGGGGATAACTTCTGTGGAATATGTGGAAAACCACTCGCCTGAAAGAACGATTTTCCTGGGCGGGTGTGGATAACTGTTTCAGAAAATAAATGCAGAAAGATTTTTGTCAAACAGAGGGGAGTACTGGGAGAATTTGTTGGATTCACAAGGCTGATGACGTTTTCACATATACTCCCGGAACAATAAAATACGATGCAAAAATCAACAAAAACAACATAATATCGGCCGGAATCAGATATAAAAACCTGTGAAATCCGCAAAAACACCCCTGTTTCTGAAAACTGCTGAAAACGGTTTCTAATCTAACAGTTTTCATATGGACTTACTCATGTTTATAATAGCCCCAACAACAAAACACGAGGCAAAACACAGGAGGTAAGTATTATGAAAAGAAAATGGAAATCAGCAGTAGCAGTTCTTGCAGCAGTAGCAGCGATCGGAAGCCTTACAGGTGTGACAACATATGCGGCGGACAGCGTCAGCATCACCAATGTATCCTACGATCCGACCAGAGAACTTTATGAACAGTACAATAAGATATTCCAGGAACACTGGAAAGAAAAAACTGGACAGGACGTGGATATCACGCAGTCCCATGGAGGCTCCGGCAAACAGGCACTGGAAGTGATCAACGGCCTGCAGGCAGATGTAGTGACACTTGCACTTGATTATGATATTGATGCAATCGAAAATGCCGGCATGATTCAGAGTGGATGGAAGGAAGAACTTCCTGATGACAGTGCTCCGTACACATCTACGATCGTATTTCTGGTACGGAAAGGAAATCCAAAGAATATCCAGGACTGGGATGACCTCATCCGAGACGATGTCGATGTGATCACTCCAAACCCGAAGACATCCGGCGGTGCACGATGGAATTATTTGGCAGCCTGGGCTTATGCTCAGAAAATATATAATAATGATGAAGAGAAGATGGAAGCATTTATAAAGAAATTATACCAGAATGTTCTGGTACTGGATTCCGGAGCAAGAAGTGCTACGACCTCTTTTGTAGAAAACGGGCAGGGAGATGTGCTGATTGCCTGGGAAAATGAAGCATTTCTTTCTGTAAAAGATGATCCGGATGAATTTGAGATCATTGCTCCGAGTATCAGTGTTCTGGCTCAACCGTCGGTAGCTGTTGTGGATGAGGTCGCAGAGAATCGTGGTACAGAAGAAGTTTCTAGGGAATATTTGAATTATCTGTATTCTGATGACGCACAGAGAATTGCAGCTGAGAATTATTATCGTCCGGTCAATCAGGAAATTTTGGAGGAATACAGTGATGTTTTTGATCTGAATATGGAACTGAAGACGATTGATGATTTTGGCGGCTGGCAGGAAGTGCAGCGGAAACATTTTGCAGATGGAGGAGTTTTTGACAGAATCTATGGAAACTAGAAGATGAGGAGTGGATATTATGAAAAAAAGCAAAAAAAGAGTGATACCGGGATTTGGACTGACGATGGGTGTGACAATCACTATGCTGAGCATTGTTGTTCTGATTCCGCTGGCGTCACTTGTAATCTATTCTTCCCAACTTGGGTTTAATGAATTTATTGAGGTTATAACCCGTAAAAGAATTTTATCCAGCTTTTATGTGAGTTTTATTACGGCTCTTGGAGCTTCTTGTAAATGCAGTGATGGGGCTGATCCTGGCATGGGTGCTGGTACGTTATGAATTTCCGGGAAAAAGGATCATGGATGGAATGATTGAGCTTCCATTTGCGCTTCCAACAGCAGTAGCAGGCATTTCTCTGACTTCTCTTACTTCGGATCAGGGACTGATCGGAAGCTTTTTTGCAAAGTTTGGAATTAAGATTGCCTATACAAAGCTTGGAATTACATTTGCACTGATCTTTGTGGGGATTCCTTTTGTAGCGAGAGCTGTTCAGCCGGTTCTTGAGAAACTGGATGGCTCTTATGAAGAAGCGGCAAGAGTTATGGGCGCAAAGCCAGCCTATATTTTTCGAAGAGTGATTCTTCCGGAACTTTTACCGCCGCTTTTGACTGGAACCGGACTTGCATTTGGACGATGCCTGGGAGAATATGGAAGCGTAGTATTTATTGCAGGAAACAGACCGTATGAAACAGAGATCACACCACTGATCATTATGTCAGAACTGCAGGAATTTGATTATCAGAGTGCAACATCCATTGCACTGGTCATGCTCATTGCATCGTTTTTAATCTTATTTTTGATGAATCTGATGCAGGCACGCAATTCAAAAAGACTGAGAGGAGGCAATGCGTGATGGGTAAGAAAAAAGAATCAAAGCTGGTCAAATATCTGCTGATCGGAATCAGCATTCTCTTTCTTTTTGTTATGCTGGTGCTTCCTTTGTTTGTAGTTGTAACGGAGGCATTGAAAAAAGGATGGCAGGTTTATGTGGAAGCGGTGACAGATTCTTTTACGATCGCTGCACTGATGCTGACGTTAAAAGCAACAGTCATTGCGGTATTATGTAACACTGTTTTGGGCTTATGTGCAGCCTGGGCAGTGACGCGATTTCAGTTTAAAGGGAAAAAATTTCTGACGACTCTGATCGATGTACCAGTCACGGTTTCGCCAATCATTGCAGGTCTGATCTATCTTCTTGTATTTGGAAAACAGAGCATTCTTTACCCGTATCTGCAAAAAGCAAATATCCAGATTGTATTTGCTGTTCCGGGAATCATTCTGGCGACTGTATTTGTAACATTTCCATTTGTTTTTCGTGAACTGCTTCCAGTACTGGAGTCGATTGGAACGGATGAGGAAGAAGCAGCAGCACTTATGGGAGCAAAAGGATGGACGATTTTTTCAAAAATAACATTTCCACATATCAAATGGGCGCTGTTGTATGGAATCGTACTCTGTACTGCAAGAGCCATGGGGGAATTTGGCGCAGTATCTGTACTGTCAGGTCATCTCAGGGGACTGACGAATACATTGCCGCTGCATGTAGAAATTTTATTTAATGAATTCCAGTATGTTCCGGCATTTGCTGTATCATCAATTCTGGTAATCATGGCAATTATTCTTCTGGTCATTCGAAGCATCATGGAGTATAAAGGCAAAAAAGAGGAGGAAGCATAATGTACGTGGAATTAAATGACATCAATAAGACTTTTGGAGATTATAAGGCATCGGATCATGTTTCCTTCGGAATCGAAAAGGGAAAACTGATCGGACTTTTAGGACCGAGCGGAAGCGGAAAAACAACGATCCTGCGCATGATCGCCGGATTGGAACAGCCGGACAGTGGCGAGATCATCATAGATGGAAGAGTAGTCAATGATATTCCGGCCAGCGAGAGAGGCATTGGTTTTGT
>ENA-OPWR01002108-OPWR01002108.1-human-gut-metagenome-genome-assembly--contig:-NODE-2108-length-14093-cov-3.265422_pt1 | contig 14093 bp, 19 predicted proteins | sample MGYA00241507_ERZ502006 | MGnify/ENA primary metagenome ERZ502006 (study PRJEB25962, sample SAMEA2043041) | human gut metagenome | biome: human gut; feature: human-associated habitat; material: faeces...
TGCAGCTTCTGTTGCAGCTTCTGTTGCAGCTTCCGTAGCTTCTTCTGCAAATGCAGCGGATGCCGGTGCGATTGCTGTCACTGTAGCAAGCGTGATCGCCATGAGTGTTTTTCTCTTCATAATTCTTACCTCCATTTAATTTGTTGTAACCGCCCAGAGCCATCTGAAATTTGTAAAACAATCAGACTCTTCACAGTTATAATTTTTACAACAGGCAGGTTTTCTGCGCTGATGTTTTATCAGTTTAAAGGGGTAATCCCTTAAAACTTCTACATTATACCATCATTTGTTCCAACATGCAACAAAGTGTCCGTTTCCTCTGTCTTCCAATTTCGGGCATTCTTTTGCACACTTCTCTGTGGCATAACGGCAACGGGAACGGAATGCACAGCCGGTTGGCATATTCATCGGGCTCGGTACATCTCCCTCAAGAATAATACGCTTTCTCTGTCTCGTGATCTTCGGATCCGGAATCGGCACAGCTGAGAGAAGCGATGTCGTATACGGATGCTGCGGGTGATCGCTTAATTCATCCGCATCTGCGATCTCAACAATCTTGCCGAGATACATAACAGCAATACGGTCAGAAATATGGCGTACGATCAGCAGGTCATGCGCAATAAACAGATATGCCACACCAAGCTTTTCCTGCAGGTCTTCAAACATATTGACCACCTGCGCCTGAATGGACACATCCAGTGCCGAGATGCACTCATCCGCAATAATAAGCTTGGGGTTCATGATCAGGGCGCGGGCAATGCCCACGCGCTGGCGCTGACCGCCGGAGAACTGGTGGGGATAGCGCTCGGCGTGCTCCGGGGCAAGGCCGACCTTGGCAAGGATCTTTTCCACCTTTTCGCGGCGCTCTGCCTGCGTTTTGCATAGATGGTGGATATCCAGCCCCTCGCCGATGATGTCCTCCACCTTCTTGCGGGGGTTCAGAGATGCCATGGGGTCCTGGAAGATCATCTGCATCTGGGTGCGCAGGGTGTTGTTCTGCGCATGGGTCAGACGGCCGCTGATATCCTGCCCGTCAAAGGTGATCTTGCCCGCAGTGGGGTCGTACAGGCGAATGATGCTGCGGCCGATGGTGGATTTGCCCGAGCCGGACTCGCCCACCAGACCGTAGGTCTCGCCGGGGTAGATCTCAAAACTGACATCATCCACCGCCTTGACTGTAAAATTCTTGTTGACGCGGAAATACTGCTTCAGTCCCTCGACCTTCAGCAGCGGGGTCGTGCTCTGTGCTGCCATTTATTCCGCCTCCTCGATCTTTTTTGCTTCTGCTTTCATGCGGGCAATGCGCTGGGCCAGCTTTGGGCCAACGCCGCTGGCCTTGGTAAACGCCTTGTAGTCGCCGCTGGAGGCCGCCAGCGCGACCTTTTCCGGGGACATAATGGACAAGATGGACAGGCCCGCTTTGGGGCCGACGCCGGTAACAGCCGTCAGCATCTTGAAGCAGTCGCGCTGTTCCTCGTTGGCAAAGCCATAGAGGGAAACATCGTTCTCGGTCACGTTCATGATGGTATAGACCGTGCCCTCCTGCCCCGGGGCAGGCAGGGCCTCGCCGGTGGTAGCCGGGACCTGCACATAGTACCCCACACCCGCGCAGCTGATGACGACAGAATCCAGGGATTTTTTCAAAATTTTGCCAGTCAGACAATAGATCATGGTTGGCTTCCTTTTTATAGTAATAATAACTTTAGGGCCATACCGCATAATTCTAAGTGCCGATACGGCGAGCGAGGTACGGCAGCTGCCGGAGCGGTGCTTAAGCCGTCAGGCGGGAATTGTGCGGTGTTGCCTTAGCTAAATGGTCGGTGTTTTTTGCAGGGACTATGCCCTGCCGCCCACTTTACGGTTTGCTATATTAAAAGTTTCTTTGCCTACTTTCTTTTCAAAGAAAGTAGGTTATCGTACCGGCGTACCCATCAGGCGGCTGCGGCTGCAATGGCAATGGGCGATGGCCATACCCAGGGCGTCGGCTGTGTCGTCGGGCTTGGGTATGGTCTCCAGGTGCAGCATCATGCGGGTCATCTCCTGGATCTGCTTTTTTACGGCCTTGCCGTAGCCGGTGATGGCCTGCTTGACCTGCATGGGCGTGTATTCATAGATCGGCACACCGCACTGGGCCGCCGCCAGCAGGATGACCCCGCGTGCCTCGGCCACGCCGATGACGGTGGTCTGGTTGTGCTGGTAGTAAAGTTTTTCGATGGAGAGGGCTTCGGGCTTGTAGCGTTTGCAGATGTCCAGCACGCCCTCGTAGATCTCGACCAGGCGCTGCTCAAAGGGGGTGTCCTTCTCGGTAACGACCGCCCCGTAGCCCACCGGCGCGAACCGGTTGCCCACATATTCTACAACGCCCCAGCCCACAATTGCGTAGCCGGGATCGATACCAAGGACCCGCAAGTCTCTACACCTCCCCACTTTAACTGGTATAGTATACCACAAAAAGGTGTGTGCGTCCACAGCGGCGGGGCGGTTTTTGGCCGCTTGAGGGGACGTTTTCGACTTTTTTTAGAAAAATTTCAAATTTCTTGAAAAAAGTGCTTGACTTTTCTCTTTGCGTCTGGTATTATAGCATACGTCGCCGGGAGACACGGCGCTGACAACAAAATATGGACGGTTAGCTCAGCTGGTAGAGCATCTGCTTGACGTGCAGGAGGTCACAGGTTCGAGTCCTGTACCGTCCACCAAGTCTTTAGACGTTAGAACGAAAGTTTTAACGTCTTTTTTGTTGTCCCGACCACACTTTTGAACACACTTTGCTATGCGTTGTTCAGTAGTTTCAAAAAGGTTCCATTCACTGCTTCCGCTGTTGCTTCCGCCTCGCCGGTCAGGGTGTGGCCGTATACCCCGAATGTGTCCATGTCTTGGCTGTGGCCTACTAGGCCTTTGACCTCCCCGGCGGGCAGGGTCTTAACCACAGATACAAACGTGTGGCGCAGCTCGTACAGGCTGCACGGGGTCAGCCCGTTGGCCTTGCAATAGGCTTTCCAGCGGCTGTAATAGGTCTTTTCTCGCATGATGCAAAACACACTGCCCGCGTCGCCAGTGATTTTGCGCTGTTCATCCAGCACCCGCCGGGCCATAGTGGACAGGACGAACGACCGCACGGCGTTCTCATTCTTTCCGCGTGTTACCTCGCCGCGCACGTTGATGGCGCGTTGAACCTGGACGGTGTTGCCGTGGATGTCGTTCCATTGCAGGCCTACCAGCTCGCCAGGGCGCAGGCCTGTAAGCACCTGGAAGCGGTAGGCATTGATGTAGTCATCCTGGACAGTCTTGCCCTTGTATAGCGTAGTGCCCACATTGAACAGGGTCAACAGGTCGGCAGGTTGTAGAATCTTCTTGCCTTTGAGGCGGGCCCCGGCGGGGATGTGTAGGCCCTCGGGGTTGAATGTGGACAGCTTGGAAGCCCGGCAGAACTTGCACAGCGCCCGCATATCGGCGCAGATGCAGGCCAGTGTCTTTTTAGACAGCCCTGCCGCGTGGGCCTTGTTTACGACATTCTGCAAGTCCTGTTCCGTCAGGTTTGACAGCTTCTTGCGCCCGATATTTGGGCCTATCCATTGCCGCCAACGGGATGCAATGTTCTGGCAGTTGCCCTCGCCTGTAGTCTGCTGCTGTGTGGCATACCACAGGGCATAGGCTTCCTCTACTCGCATAGAGGTAGGCGCGACACCAGTCTCTAGCCACTTGTCGGCCTTGGCGTTGGCCTCGCGCTGGCCGGTGCGGCCCGGCTTGGAGCTGTAGAAGCTCTTGCGCTGGCCGTCCTTTTGCACATTGATCTGCCAGCGGGTGCCCATCCACTTGGCGCTGTTCGTTCTGGTCGTCATTGTGGTATACCTCCCTTGCGGCGGGCGCGGTCTTTGCGCTTCCCGCTGATTTCTCCCGCCAGAAATGCGGCGGTCATCATCTCCACCAATGCAAAACGGCTGGCAGGGTCAAACGGCTGCGCGTGGTAGGTGGCCGTCAGCTGGTCGATGAAGTCGTAAGTCTTGGGATCCAGGGGCACGGTGTTTAGGGCTTGCAAGGCCTCCGGCAGCGTTGCCCATGGTGCGTGATAGTTCATTGTTGTATAACCTCCGTTCTGTGTCCTGCCATCGTCAGCACCGGGGAGGACGCCCCCGGTGTACCCTCCACAGGTGGGGAGGGTTTCGGCTGGTTGGTATCGTTCCACAAGATGCCTGTAGTTTGGGCGTTGCCGCGCCCTGGGTGTTGCCGCGCCCTGGGTGTTGCAGCACCCGTTGGCCTGCCATCATCAGCGCCAGGCGGCCAGCCCTGGCGGACGCCCTCGCGGGCGTTTCGGCTGTTTAGATATCGCGCTCAACGGCGGTAATGGTGTAGCCCTCGCCAATCGAGGCGGCTGTGGTCTTTGCCGCCTCGACGACGCTATCTGCAAAGGTGAAGCTGAGAAAAGCCTGGCCGTTGGTGTTCTCGTAAGTAACTTTATAGCTGTACATGGTTCTGTGCCCTCCTATGTGGTTTGGTTGTTTCGATGGCTTTATTATACATGAATCATGCTAAAAGTCAACATGATTCATGTATTTTCGACGATATGCACATTCATGGTTCATGTATTTTGAGCAAAATATACATGTTGCATGTATCGGCTACATATGGTATACTAACCTCGGAACATTTTTCTTGTAGGAGGGCTCCACATGTCAAGCGATGCGAAAAGGGCCAGCAACGCCCGATATTTGGCAAAATTTAAAACCGTTTCTGTTCGTTTTACGCAAACAGACGCCGTGGCAGTGCAGTCCGCGGCAGATTCCGCCGGGGAAAGTCTGAACGCCTACATTGTGGGCGCAGTGGCCCAGCGCATGGAGCGGGACGCCAGCAGCGCCCCAGAGAGCCCCGCGGAGGCCTTGCCACCAGAGGTAGAGAACAGGCTGGAGTAAGGCAGTGGACGCGCCACAGAGGCGCACAGCAGCCTTTGGACGAATGGAAACAGAAAAGGCAATGAAAGAGTATACCCCATCCGAAAAAAGCACTGAAGAACTCCGGGAGTATATCGCCAAACTTACTGAAGAAAGTGAACACATGACAGAGTGGCCGGACGTCGATATTGTTGTGAATGATGAAGTGGGGCAGCTAGACTGCCCGGCGGATGCGGTGTTCTTTGCAAAGGTCGAGCGGTATCTGCGCGGCACCCTTGGCGATGAAGCCTATAATCGCATTATGTCAGAACAAGACGACGCGCCAGAGGACGACACACCACCAAAGTGATGCAGTCCCCGCCAGCCCCGTGGGCCGGGAATTTGTCAACAGTGTCAACAGACTGGTTTCGTTGACAAAAGGCATACTTGCGCATACAGTAAACACCCCACCATGGCCCGCCGGGCTGTGGTGGGGTGTTGCTGTCTCTATGCGGTTGCGATGCCCAGCTAGTCGCCGCCGAGCCGTTGCAGCGCAGCTATGCGGGCCCTATGCCCTGTGGTTCAGCTCTTTGTCCAGCAGCGCATCAAGATCATCTGCCACGATGTGGAAGTATCGGCAGCCCTGGCGGGCACAGTCCTCCACGGTGGTGGTGATGAGCTCCCCCGCTGGGGTGCGGCAGCACACTTGCAGAGGTGCCCGGCGGGCTTTCTCGACCTGGGTCAGCAGTTTGTCCAGCTCCATCTTGCAGCCCTCACAGCGTGGCCCAGGGGGCTACCTCGCGCGCGATCATGTTCCAGTAGGCATCCCCCCGGGCGGGGCTGGTAGGTTCTGCCTCCAGCACGCCAGAGCACTGCCGGATGAACTTGTTAAACAGCGCCGTGCGATCACTGGCAGAGCGGTAATATTTCTTTGCATAGGGAGCCATGCCGCCGTGCTTGTCGCCGTACTCCATGGCCTTGCGCAGCAGTGTAGGGTTGTTCTTGTTGCGCTCGCATAGGGCGCTGAACTCTTCCACACTCATGGGGAAGTTTTCGGCCAGCAGCCGATAGTCGCCGCCCTGGAGCGCGTTGCCGTCCGGGGTGTCCGCTGCTGTGGCAGAGCTGGCAAAGCGTCTTGCAAGGGCGTCAAGCTGGCCCTGTGCGTTCTGGCGCAGTTTGAGGGCCTCGCTATTGGCGGATAGGGTCAGCTCGCGGGCATAGCCCTCTGTGATGTGGCCCTGGCGCAGCTCCTGTGCAGTCTCGCGGCGCAGCTGTTCGGACGGGGCCAGTGCTGCAAAATAGCCGGTGACGATGCGGCGGGCTTCCTGGATGTAGTCGTTCATGGGGTTAACCTCCTGTTATGCTCTAGTGGATTGTCTTGCCCCGCTATGTGGCCGCTTTAGGCCTTTGCGGGGTTGTGGTTTGACTTTGGCGGGTGCAGGCCTCTTGACCTGTCCCGGCGGGCCTGGGCGGCTCATGGCTCACCGTACTGCTTTACGTGCGGGTTGATGTTCCAGCGGCGGCGGATATACTCACGGGCTTCCTGTTCCGTCTTGAATTTCAGCGGAAACGACATGCCCGGCCCCTCTACATACCAGCCCACAATAGTGCCCCCTGGGCGGGCCTGGTAGGTCAGCCGGATGGTGTCATTTCTAAGGCTTTCGGCCACAGTGACCTGGTAGCCGCCCATCGTGTGGCGGTGCAGCTGCTCCAGCATGTATTTACTGCTCATTTTTTCTTGCGTCCTTTCTTTGGCGGTTGTGGTAGGTCGTCAATTAGCAGGATACCTTGACCGTGCACGCGCATATAGCTGTACACATCGTGCAGTGTCAGCAGGTCATCCACCTGCGGCAGACGGTAGCGCGGCCCGGCGTCGGTCGCCATCTCGGTCACGATTAGCAGCCTATCCGCCGGGGCACCACGCTCCAGGGCTTCTAGGCGTGCAAGAGCGTCTTTCACAACAAGCCCTCCAGTCGGTCAAGCCGTTTGTTGATGTCGGTCAGCTCTGCAAATTTCAGGCCATAGTCCAGCAGAGCGCGGGCAGCGGCCACGCGGGCCGGGTCTGCCGCTGCATCATCCTGTACGATGACCTGCAAGGCGTCCACGGTGTCAGAGTACCCGGCGGCTATCCTGTGGGCAGCATCCGCCAGGGCCTCCCGCCTGCCGCGCTCTAGGGCGTCCGCGAACTCGGGCAGCTTTTCATACCCCTGTAGGGTCTTGGTGGATAGCCCACAGACGCGGGCGGCGTCGGTGCGGCTCTTGCATGTCAGCAGGGCCGCTAGTGCTTTGGTTTGGTTCGGGGTCAATCTGGTTCTTCACCTCCTAAAATTTCCATATTTTGCCACATTCTGGCCCGTTTCCGTGCTGCTACCAGGGCGGCAGGCTGGCGCGTCGCCGCCAGGGCACAGGCATCCTCCAGGTGTTTGGTGATGAAGCTGCCGCGCCAGCGCTTGCAGAGATACGCCAGGGCGTCCGCGCGTTCGTCGAAGTAGTGACCACTACCCGCGAACTGTACGCAGTAGCTGCCCCGCCGGGCGGGCTCCACAGCATCCGCGTCAATTAGTTGGCGCAGGTCGTCCAGGTTGTTAGGCATCCGCGCGGGGTCGATGCAGCGTTGCAGCTCGACGTCGCCGCGCGGTGTGCGCCACACGGCCACAGGCATAAAAATCCGATTATTTGATGGTGGCATACTTGTGTAACCCTCCCTTGTGACGTTTCAGTGACGTTTGCCCACACTCAAACGTCACCCACAAAATAGCCCTAAATAGGGTATATAAAAGGGGTAACGTCACAAACGTCATAATGTCACTATCCTTATAGTTATAGGCTTTGTGGGGTGTAGGTACTTGTCACTGACACGTCACTCAAACGTCACGGAATGGGTGTTTTTTGTGGTCTGCTGGTTATCGAGTGACGTTGTGACGTGTATGACGTTATACCCTTAAAAATCAGCTTTTTCGTTTGAGCGTGTGGGTTCTCTTCTTGGCTCCTCTAGCGATTCCGTGCTCGATACCCTGATATTTCAGACTAGGCCACAACTCATTGAAATATGAGCCTAGCCCCTGTGGGGTCACTGGCAGCCTTGCGTCCGGGTATCGCGTCAACACTTCATCCGCCAGTTCCGTGACGGTGCCACGCCAGGGCCCTTGCTCGGTCAACTCTTTGATGGTCTTAACCGCCGGGCATGCCTGGAAGTTCTGGCGTTCTTGGTCGTCGACCGTGCCCAGCATGACCCAGCGGCAGGCGGTCGAGTTAAAGTGCACCAAGTAGCGCTCCATCTCTACGTCGCGGCCAGTGATGGACAGCACAGCGTCGGCGTCAAAGCGGTTTTCTTTGCTAAGTAACAGCGTAGCGTCAGCGGTGCCCGTCAGCCCCTGCGAGCCGTTCACGCCCTCGAAAATGTCGCCGGGATTGACACCCTTTTTAGTGTGGTGAACTAGCAGCACACAGATATTGTGCTGGATGGCCCAGGCCTGCAAAGGGCTACAGATGCGGTAGTCCGCGCCGTAGGCATTTTCGTTTTTCCCTTGTGGCGGTTTGACTTTCTGGAATGTATCAATACAAACCAGCTTTGCATCTGGGTGTTCGGTCAGCCAGCCGTCCAGAAATTCCAGCAGGCCAGCGTTCAGCATGGGGGCGTTGATGGCCAACGTACACCCGGCGGGTGGCGGGGTGAAGCCGTCGCCAATGGTTTTCAAACGCTTTTGCAGGCGGTTCAAGCCATCCTCCAGGGCCAGATACAGCGTTGCGCCCTGATTAGTCTCATGGCCTAGCCAAGCATCACCAGCGGCCACAGACAGGCAGAGATCAAAGGCCAACCAGCTCTTGCCCATCTTTGGCGCAGCTACGAGAAACACCAGCCCGGCGGGCAGCAGCCCAGGCACAGCCCATTGAACGGGCGGCAGCTCCATGCGGTCAAGCTCGGCAGCGGTCACGAAACGCGGCTTTTCGGGGGCCAGGCTCTTGAAGCCCTCCATCTTATCCGCCTCTTTCGTTGCCGATGCGGCCCAGGCCTCCCGAATTGTGCGGGGCACATAGTCGGTGCGCTCCTGCCATTTTTGCAGATGCTTGGCATCCTTAGTTGTGACCCATGGCGAGGCGTCAAGAATCCGCTGCAAGTCCCCGGCAGACAGTTTGAAATTCACCGCGCGGCAGGCTGCGCACACTAGCGCATGGTCGGCGGTGCTTTCGTTGCCGCTGTGGTCGGTATTTGTGTATAGCTGCGCAAAATCCATGTCACGCTGTAAAGCGCTTTGCAATATCGCGTCGAGCTCTTCCGCCGGGCGGTCGTCGATCTCCGGCAGCGTATCCGCCGGGCCGTTGCCCTTTAGCAGGCCTGTTTGTTCAATGATGGCGTCTATGCCTGCCTGGGCACTCGGTGCATCTGCAAGCGGTGTTTGTGGGCCCCACAGCGCTCCCGTCATGGCGATGTATCGTTCTTTGATGTACAGTTCAACTTCCCGTTTGTCGGTCTTGTCGCCGGGGCAGATAGGCCGCTTATTGCCGCACCCGGCGGGCAACGTACCATGCACAAACCCATGCAGGCCCGTGCCACTTTGGGAGAGTTCCCAATACCCCGGCATTGTTTTGTACCAGGTTGCGAACGGCTCCAGCAGACTGCCCGCTGCATCAAGACAGTGGTCGAAGTCCACAGCTACAAGCCCATCGTCCGGGGTGATCTCGTAGCCGATGCCCTGCGCGTCGCCTACCAGCTCCACAGCACAGCGCGCGGTCTCAAACGTACCCCAGGTCAGCGGGTTGGCGCTGCTTGCTCCCCGTGCCGGGTTAGCTACCTGGTAGGGGACTTTTGCCTTATCGGGGTCAACGCCCCAAAGCACCCAGCGCTTGCGGGCTCTCAGCTCTGGCGGGATGTTGTCGTAGTTGATCTCTACCTGTGGGCCTGTACTCATGCCATGCCCCCTGTGGCCCGCTCGGTGGGCATGAAATACTTGAAGTATTCCGCCGGGTCGATGCCCAGCAGACGGCCCAGGCGCTGCATCTCTTCGGCCCTGAACGTCGAACGGCCTTGCAGTCTGGCGTTCATCGTCGACGGTGCCAGCCCTGCCGCACTGGCAAGTTCACTCTGAGTGTATCCCTGCTGATAGGCCAGCGAACGCAAGGGCATAAACTGTAAAGAACGCATAATTTTTACCTCCGTAGTTTATTTTATTGAAACTTGATATTTAAGTTTCAGTATGCTAAAATTATATCATGAAAAAGAGTAACATCTTGATTTTTAGAATATCTTGTATTTTGATGAATTTTTATATATGTAATTCAGTATATTGAACCGCAAAGGGTGTGTTTCACTGTGGAAAAAGTCGCTGTATCATTTTATGAGCGTTTGGGGGACGCCCTCGACGCCGCTGGATTGACCCAAAAGCAGTTGCGTGAACGAATCAACGCTGACAAAAGCGGGCCACCTGTCTCGGCTGGCAGCGTGTCGAACTGGTGCAACGGTGTTGGTGCGCTCCCTACTTGCGAAAATCTCAAAGCACTTTGCAAGGCGCTGAACGTCACGCCAGACTATTTGCTAGGCTATACAGACGTGCCCAATTATAGCGTTGTGGACGCTGAAATTCTGAAACAGGCAGAAGCCTATGCGCATTTAACCCCACAGGCTCTAAATGCACTGCACTATGATGCCGTAGGGCCTTTTCTGCCTCCATCTGCAACGGATATGGCCGCACTCGATGGTTTTGGCAATATGGGGGAGCATCGTGAGGCGGATGCAATCTCAATGCTTTTGACACAAACCGATTTTCTGCGGGCCCTAAAAACTATAGCCGATCTCCAGCAGATGAAGGAAATCCTTGCCAGCTTAGACACATTGCCAGCGACAGCAGAGACAGAGGTCTCCTATTTTTCTTTAGAGCGTGACTATGAATACCTCCGATTTAAGGTCATTGACGCACTTACGCAGAGCCTTGATGCCATCCTGTAATTTGACCACACTTTTGACCACACTTTGCTTTTTTCAAGCGTGTTTTTCTTTCCAATTTTGGGGAAAATCCGCACGAAAAAAGAGCTATAATCCGGCTTGATGTGCGAATTATAGCCCGCAAAATTAACGTAGATACGTTCGAGTCCTGTACCGTCCACCAAAGAAAATACCGTAGATTCGTTAGAATCTACGGTATTTTCTTTTTCAAGTACACACTTTAGTACACACTTGCCTATTTTCTCTGCAAGCTATGTACCAAATCATTATACACTTCCGGCCGTGCTTCTTTCAGCGCATCCATAAAGGCACCCCCGCACATGGTGTATCCTTCCATGCGCGGGGGTACCTTGTATTTACTGTTTCTTTTTCCTCCGGCTTACGCCCCAGGCGATGCTGCCCAGGAGCGCCAGGGCGGAGACAAGTTCGAAGCCGCGCCAGTAGGCGGGGGCCTGGTAGGCGATCATGATCGTACCGGTGTAGCCCGCCGGGATGTTCAGGGTGATGCGGGCGTTCTCGCCGGTGCCGAGGAGGTATTCTTCGCCGGTAGCTTCGTCCACGGCATGGTAGTGGCCGTAGTTGAAAATAGGCACCGAGATGTCGGCGGCCTCGCCGTCATTTTCCACTTCCAGATAGGCCTTGCCGCCCCGCTTCTCGTAGGAGAGAAGCTGCATCTTATCGTTGCCCGGCTTGGGCTGCGCCCAGATGGTCTCGTAGGCGCTGGTACCGTCGATGAGGTACTCGCCCACACCGGTGGTAGGTGTCGGGTCCATCTTGCGGTAAGTATTATAGGCAACCTCCTGCTGGCCGGTCAGCATCTGGGTCTGCATTACGCCGGTCATCAACAGGGTGCATCCCACCAGCGACAGGGCCACACCCTTTGCCAGGCGGAGGTTCTTTTCCTTCAACAGCTGAATCGCCAGCACAACCGCCAGGCAAAGCAGTGCCGTTGCCAGAGAAAGGAACCGCCACGGGTACTGGAACAGGCCAATCAGCTTGCCCACCGTGCGGCCCAGCCAGTTGTGGAAGCTGTCCCACGGGAACACATGCATGGACAGTACCGTTGCCAGCACCGCAAAGCCAAATGCTGCCTGCATGCGGTGCAGGGTATCCCTGTCGTGCCAGCTTTCCCGCCGCAGCAGGCAGTAAAGCACCAGCAGCAGCCCCACCACCAGTGGCAGGCCGAACGACAGCGTCATATCCGGGTTTGTGCCCGAATCCGCCCCACCGAATCCCGGCCCAAACGGGCTGAACAGCTGCACCAGATACGTTCCCTGGTTCTGGATCTTGCCGATCAGTGGGCCGTTGACCATCAAATTGATCTCGTGCGTCGAGATCAGGAACGGGAAGAAATACCAGGCGCTCAGCGCCACAGCCAGCAGCGCCGCCTTGACCCAGGCCAGCAGGCGGGCAGGGCGCAGGGTATCCCGCAGGCGCAGCAGGCAGAACACCACCAGCAGCAGGGCAATCAGCTCACAGCTGAGCAGATGGCACTGCACCAGCGCCGCCATGCCAAAGGCCATGGGCGCCCACTGGGCAAAGCGGGGCTTCTCGGTGGTATATATATTATACAGGCCCACCAGCACCAATGGCAGGAAAGTGATGGCCGTGTACTCGCCCACCGAGGCACGGATGTAGGTGCAGACGAGGCGGTAGCAGGACAGCGTGTACAGGGCCGCGCCCAGCAGGCCCAGCTTGCGGCTGGCGGTAATTTTGCCAAAGCTGTAATAGGCAATGATGGCGGTAGCCAGCGTCACGATAAAAATATAAATCTGATAGCAGGTGCGCAGCGGCAACCAGGCATTATACAGCAGGGCGGGCAGTGTCAGGAACAGTTCACAATAGCACAGCGAGTTGGCATAGCCGTAGCCGTTCAGCGTATCGGTGGTCATGCGCACCGGGAACTGCCCGTAGGACAGCTCCGCCGCCATGGCCGAAATGCGCTGCAAATGGTAGTCTATATCGTGCCCGAAGTAGAGATAGTTGCTGAACAGCGGCAGGCAGGCGGCCACCGTGATGCCCGCCAGGATCAGCGGCACCGCGTACTTGCGGCGGCGTGCCGGGGCGTTTTCATCCCTGCGGGCAAACAGTAGCAGCAGCACAAAATTCAGCACTGCCGCCAGCAGCACGAAGATGACCAGCCGGGTCAGGCGGTAGATGGGCTGCTCGGTCAGGGTAATGCCGTACAGGTAAAGCTGGCCTTCGCCGTAAGTCAGGGTCGCCGTCAGGTCCTGCACCTTTGCCCCGTAGTTCACCCACAGACGAGTGGTAATGGTGCGGTGGCAGTCGTCCAGCGTTACGGTATCAGCTCTGACAGCCGATGGATTGCCCTTGCTGGAAAAAGACAGCGAGCCCGCACTGTGCAGTGCATTAAAGGTCGGTGTGTCCGGTGTCTCACAGGAGAAATACTGCACCGTCACCTCATACGCGCCGGAGCGCATCGCGCTGCCTGCCGTAGAAAAGCTGATGGCCTTATCCTCCGGCGGGACAAAATCCTCGCTGTTGTTCCAGATTTGCAGCGCCGTCCCGTCCTCGTTCACAGCGGCGATCTGCGGGTAGTCGTTGCTAAAATCCGCAGAGGTCAGCTGCAGTTTGTAGGGTGAGCCGAACAGCGATGCTGCCAGCGAGGCCAGCACAGCAGCCTCCAGCAGGAGCACCACGGCAAACCAGCGGTTGGCACGCAGCAGTTCACGCAGTTTTTTCATACAAAGGGGCCTCCTCAGCCGTCCCAGATCATGACTTTGGCGTTCAGGATGGAGGTGTCCTCCACCGTGGCGATGTACTCGCCCTTCTCATTGCGGGGGGTGCGGTCGCAGTCCAGCAGGCAGATCTGGCGGGCTTTCTCGGTGCCGTCGGCCAGGCGCACCTTGTACTTGATGACCGCATTGTCCGGCACCAGCGCCCCCTGCACGTAGACCCGCATGCCGTCCATCACCTCGCCGGTGTCGTCGGTCAGGCGGCCGCACCAGGCCAGGTCATAGCCGCCGTAGTTACGGTAGGTCTGGTAGGCGTAAAGCGTGCCGTGGCCGGAGGGCAGCTCGATGCCCGGCATCTGGGCGCGGAGTTCCCGCCCGGCAAAACGGCAGAAGAAATTCGTCTCGGCCTGGGTATTGGTGTCCCAGACGTTCTCATTGCAAAGGATCAGGTCGTCGGCCGTGACCTCATCGGCCAGGCCGGCGCGGATGGTATCGGCAAAGAAGTTGTAGGCTTTCAGGTTCTCAGCGTGGTGGGTGCGCAGGCAGCCGCGGGTAAACGCGCCGTTGGCGGCAATACCCGCCGCCAGCACC
>ENA-OPWR01002111-OPWR01002111.1-human-gut-metagenome-genome-assembly--contig:-NODE-2111-length-14082-cov-2.076994_pt1 | contig 14082 bp, 13 predicted proteins | sample MGYA00241507_ERZ502006 | MGnify/ENA primary metagenome ERZ502006 (study PRJEB25962, sample SAMEA2043041) | human gut metagenome | biome: human gut; feature: human-associated habitat; material: faeces...
CGTTTGTCTTTCCCACCGCCGTCGGACCTGTCAGTATGACCAGTGGTCGTTTCATGTATCTTCACCCTTCTATACGATTCTCTTAAATTTCTTCTCCAGCTCGTATTTCGACATGGAAATGATCGTCGGCCGCCCATGTGGGCAGTTGTATGGATTATCCAGTGTCAGCAGCTCATCAATCAGAGCATGTGCTTCTTTTGTACTCATACGGTGATTTCCCTTGACTGCTGCCTTGCAGGACATGGAAGCCACCTTTTCCAAAACACTCTGCGGCGTGCCCCTGACCGACTGGTCTACCAGGTCATCTAAAATCTCCAGAAACAGAGAACGCTCCGTAATGCCGAACAGATTGTCCGGAATTGCACTGAGGGCATATTCCATGCCGCCGAACGGTTCTATCTCAAAGCCAAGCTTTTCAAAAACATCCATGTGCATTTTTAAAGCTTCCTCCTCTTTGAGACTCAGCGTCAGAATGACCGGCGGACTGATCCGCTGCGACGTAAACGTATGATCTTTTAATCGTTTCATTGTCTGCTCATATAAAACCTTTTCATGAGCCGCATGCTGGTCGATCAGATACATCTTATCCTGAAACTGCACGATCCAGTAAGTATCGAACACTTGTCCGATGACCGTATGCTGCTTCACGTTCTGCTGCGATAAAAGCTTATCATCAAAAAGCTCCATCTGTTCTGCTTTCTGAATCTCTCTGGTGATTTCCTGTTCGAACGGTTTCTCTGGTTTTTCTGCTGTTTCAGACACTTCTCCTTTTTCGGTTTCTGGTACGCTCTTTGATGCCGGCTCTGTATTTTGTTTCTGGAACATCTGCGGAAGCGGACGTGGAACTTTTTCTGTTTTTGGCAGCTCTGCCTTTGTCTGATCCTGCGTAGAAACTGGATTCTGCATAGAAACTGCCATTTGCTTGGAAGCATGTACAACAGCCGGATCAGATGTGGCTGTATGCAGATTTCCGTACGAAGGTGCACTCTCCCGTATCACATGTGCCGTAAAAGAGGACTGTGGTTTTGCCTTTGGGAGCTGAAATGGCTCCGGAACCTGTGCCGGCTTCTTATATTTTGGCAGTTCTGCCTTTTTCGGCTCCCTCTCCACACCAACATCCGGGATCAGTTCTCTGGATGAGAGTGCCTGCCGTACAGTATCATATACGATCTGGTAGATTTCTTCCTGATTGGAAAAACGCAGTTCCAGTTTGGTCGGATGAACGTTGACATCCAGAAGGTCCCCCGGTATCGTAAAGTGCAGTGCCGTGAACGGATATTTATGCTGCATCATAAATGTTTTATAGGCATCCTCAATCGCCTTTGTGATGATCTTGCTTTTTACATATCTTCCATTAACAAAATAGTTTTCAAAATTGCGGTTGCCTCTGGAGATCACCGGCTTTCCGACAAATCCCTCCAGCCTGCCAAATGCTCCTTCTGCTTTTACCGGAAGCAGATTGGCCGCAATATCCCTTCCATAAATACCATAAATAATATCCTTCAGGTTATGATTGCCTGATGTGTGCAGCCTGGTCTGTCGGTTATTAATAAATTTGAACGCGATTTCCGGATGCGAAAGAGCCATGCGTTCCATCAGTTCGCTGATGTATCCAGCCTCTGTCATCGCAGATTTTAAAAACTTTTTTCTTGCCGGTGTATTATAAAAAATATTATTGACCAGAAAGGTCGTTCCATCCGGTGCTCCAATCTCTTCTGTTAAAATCTCCTGTCCGCCCTCAATGCGGTATCTGGTTCCGAGCAGTGTGCCGGCCGTCTTGGTGATCACTTCCACCTGGCAGACTGCGGCAATGCTCGATAACGCCTCACCGCGAAATCCAAGCGAAGATACAGAAAGCAGATCCTCCACTTTCGTGATCTTGCTGGTCGCATGACGCAGAAAAGCGGTTGAAATCTGATCCTTTGCAATGCCCTCGCCGTTATCGGTGATCCGGATCAGTGAGATCCCGCCGTCTTTGATTTCAGCCGTCACAGCAGTCGCTCCGGCATCGATGGCATTTTCTACCAGCTCTTTGACCACAGAAGAAGGTCGCTCGATTACCTCTCCTGCTGCAATTTTATCAATGGTACTTTCATCTAATACTGCAATATTCTTCATACTATCATCCCTGTACGCCTGTTACACTCCAACGGTTTTTTAGTTTGCTCTGCAGACGGTTCAATGTATTTAATGCTTCCAGCGGTGTCATGGAAGCAATCTCCATCTCACTTAATTCTTTTAAAATATCCTCATCTTTTGCAGTGTCAAACAGTGCCATCTGCCCCATATCAACCTGATCGTAGGTTTTGGGACGGTTGCGGACTTTTGTCGCTGTTTTTGCCTGCGGTGCACTGCCTGCTGCCTCAATCTCTTTTGCACGCTCTGTGATATCCGCATCACTTAATTCTTCTACCAGCTCTTTGGCACGTTCGATCACGGAATCCGGAACACCGGCAAGTTTTGCAACCTGGATACCGTAGCTCTTATCCGCACCGCCCTGCACGATCTTGCGCAGAAATACAATGTCGTCGCCTTTTTCTTTGACCGCAATACAGTAATTGTGGACGTTGTTTAACTTTCCTTCCAGCTCAGTCAGCTCGTGATAATGTGTCGCAAACAGTGTCTTTGCACCGAGCAGACGCGGGTTGCTGATATGTTCAACTACCGCCCATGCGATACTTAAACCGTCAAAGGTACTTGTTCCGCGTCCGATCTCATCGAGTACTAAAAGCGAATTGGATGTGGCATTGCGCAGGATATTTGCGACCTCGTTCATCTCCACCATAAAGGTACTCTGACCGCTTGCAAGATCATCCGATGCCCCGACACGGGTAAAAATACGATCCACGATGCTGATCTTTGCCGATGTCGCTGGAACAAAACTTCCGATCTGCGCCATCAGAACGATCAGCGCAGTCTGTCTCATGTAGGTTGATTTACCGGCCATATTTGGCCCTGTGATAATAGAAATACGATCCTTTTTATCATTCAGATATGTATCGTTACAAATAAACATGTCATTGGAAATCATCTTTTCTACTACCGGATGTCTTCCGTCTTTGATGTCGATCAGTCCTTTATCGTTCATCTTCGGTCTGACGTAATTATTCTGCTCCGCAACCAGTGCAAGTGAGGCAAATGCATCTAATTTTGCAATAGCTTTGGCTGTCTTCTGAATACGTACGACCTCTTTTCCAATCGTATCTCTGACTTCAGAATAAAGCTGGTATTCCAGTGCGTACAGTTTATCTTCCGCACCAAGAATCGTGTCTTCCAGTTCTTTTAATTCCGGAATGATATAACGCTCTGCATTGGCAAGAGTCTGCTTTCTTGTATAATAATCCGGTACCAGATCTTTAAAAGAATTGGTAACTTCCAGATAATAGCCAAATACTTTGTTGTATTTGATACGCAGATTCTTGATTCCTGTCTTTTCCCGCTCATCTGTTTCCAGTTTGGCAAGCCAGTCCTTCCCGTCGGATTTGGCATTGCGGAGTTTGTCGACTTCTGCATTGTATCCATCTTTTATGATACCGCCTTCTTTCATGGCGATCGGTGGATCCTCCCTGATAGAATCACTAACCAGCTTGCACAGATCTTCCAATGTATCCAGCTCTTCATACAGTTCCTTTAAAAGCGGTGTCTGCATGTCACTTAAGATACACTTAATATGTGGAAGCATGGCAAGTGAAGTCTGGAATGCGATCAGATCTCTTGGATTGGCAGATTGATATGTGATTTTGCATACCAGTCGTTCAAGATCGTAAACCGGTGAAAGATATTCTCTGATCTCCTCTCTGGAAATCGCATTTTTCATCAGTTCATCTACGGCATCCAGTCGTTTTTCAATTGCATTTTTGTCAATTAACGGCTGTTCAATGTATTTGCGTAATGTTCTTGCGCCCATTGCGGTCTTTGTCTTATCCAGTACCCAGAGAAGGGAACCACGTTTTTGCTTGTCGCGCAGTGTTTCACACAACTCCAGATTACGTCTCGTCGAGCTATCCAGAAGCATATATTTTCCGGCTGCGTAGATTGTCAGATGAGAAATGTGTGATAAATCTCTTTTCTGTGTCTCTACCAGATACTGCATGAGTGCGCCGGCTGCGATCACGCCACAGTCATAGTCGGCAAGTCCCAATCCTTCAATTGTCCCTGCATGGAAATGCTCCTTTAATATCCGTTCACAGATTGCATCATCAAAATACCAGGAATCCAGGGAATATACGGTAATTCCAAGTTTTTCTTTCAATAATTCAAAATCCATTCCGCTCATATAGAACGCTTCATTGCAGATCAGTTCTGAAGGCATGAATTTGTAGATCTCATCAAATAATTTTTCTGAATTTTCGATCTCGGTTACCATGTATTCGCCGGTTGATACATCGGCAACTGATACGCCGTAATGATCTGATGCATAGGCGATACACATAATATAATTATTCTTTGTCTCATCTAATGCCTGAGTATCCAGGTTGGTTCCGGGTGTTACGATTCTTACAACATCTCTTTTAACCAGTCCCTTTGCAGTTGCCGGATCTTCCATCTGTTCGCAGATTGCTACTTTATAACCTTTGGATACCAGTCGGTTCAGGTATCCGTCTACTGCATGATATGGCACACCACACATCGGTGCACGTTCTTCGAGCCCACAGTTTTTTCCGGTTAATGTAATCTCCAGTTCTTTGGATGCGGTCAGTGCATCATCAAAGAACATCTCATAAAAGTCTCCCAATCTATAAAAGAGGATGCAGTCCGGATATTCTTTTTTCGTCTGCATATACTGCTGCATCATTGGTGTTAATTCTGCCACTTTTCTTCTCCTCTTGTCATTTTGTTTTTACATTTCATTATAGCATTTATATTTTGAATTTAAAAGGATAGTTTTTCTCACAAACTGTGGTTTGTCTTCTCCATATAACAAATGCAGAATATTGGCACTCAGATAGATCCCAACAGCACAAAGACAGGCAAACAATATCATAAACGGCAGACAAATCTGCCCGAATAACTGAAATGGCATACAGCTGTAATCCCATACATGAAGTGCAAACCATTTATTTACAATGATACCTGTGATAAATTCCATTGCTGTTACAAAGATACTGCACCGCAGCACCTGTCTTAGAAAATCATCCTGCCAGTGTACCAGTTCTCCCTGGTACGTGAAAAACATCATACAGATTCCGCCCAGTACAAACATGGACCAATGTGAAAATCCACGGAAGATGATTTCCAGCGAATAGTAGATCCATCCTCCGATACCCCATAAAAATAAATACTCACTGATTTTTTTCATATAAAAACGCCCTCACTATCTTGTTGATACTACATAGTTTGAGCGCTTTTATGATTAATTATAATACATTTATTCTGCCAGTTCTCCCAGATAATAGAAACCTTTGCATTCAGTCAGTCTGACATCTGCCAGACGTCCGATCATTCCTTTATCTCCCTTGATATGTACCAGCAGATTGTTGCTTAAACGTCCGGTCACCATGGATGGATCGTGTTCACTGACTGATTCGATCAATGCTGTCTGAACAGTTCCTTCATGAACAGAGCATACTTCTGATGCGATGGAATGAACTTCTTTTAATAATCTGTCAAAACGATTTTTGACCACATCTTCAGTCACCTGATCTTCCATAACTGCAGCCGGTGTTCCGGTACGTTTTGAATAGATAAAAGTAAATGCACTGTCATAGCGGACTTTTCTTACGATATCCATTGTCTCTTCAAAATCTTCTTCTGTCTCACCAGGGAAACCAACAATGATATCGGTAGTAAGAGAAACATCCGGTACTGATCTTCTGATCTTTTCTACCAGTTCCAGATACTGTTCTTTTGTATAATGACGATTCATCTTCTTCAGAATCTTGCTGCTTCCGGATTGTACCGGTAAATGCAGATGTTTGCAGATCTTTTTGGATTTGCCCATGACTTCGATCAGTTCATCGGATAGATCCTTTGGATGAGACGTCATAAAGCGAATGCGTTCCAGTCCTTCGATCTGTTCAATTCTTTCAAGAAGCTGGGCAAATGTAATCGGATGTTCCAGATTCTTACCATAAGAATTGACATTTTGGCCGAGCAGCATAACCTCAACAACACCATCTGCAACAAGCTGGCGGATTTCGGATATGATCGCCTCAGGATCACGACTTCTTTCTCTTCCACGTACATATGGTACGATACAGTAACTGCAGAAGTTATTACATCCAAACATGATATTTACTCCGGATTTGAAGGAGAATTTACGGTCATTCGGAAGGTTTTCAACAATTTTATCGGTATCTTTCCAGATATCGATCACCATACGCTGCGATTCGAAACGTGTGACGATGAGTTCGGCAAATTTAAAAATATTATGCGTTCCAAAAATAATATCTACATAGCGATAACTCGTCTTTAACTTTTCTACGACTTCCGGTTCCTGCATCATGCATCCGCAAAGACCGATCATCATATGAGGATTTTTCTTTTTTCTTGGTTTTAACTGGCCAAGTCGTCCGTAGACACGCATATTGGCATTTTCTCTTACTGTACAGGTATTAAAGATGATAAAATCAGCCTCATCTTCCGCAGCTTCTACGTAACCGATTTTTTCCAGGATTCCGCAAAGCTTTTCAGAGTCTCTCGCGTTCATCTGACAACCAAAGGTTGTAACGCAGAACGTCAGCGGACGACCAAGTTCTTCGGATTCACGCTGTACATATGCCTTTGCCTTTTCGATGAAATAATACTGACGGGCAGTATCATCCGCCGGCGGCTCTTTTGTAATATCTATATCGTAATTAACATTATTAAGCATTCTTTTTGCTCCTTTGTATTATTTTAGAATCAATTAGTAATCATGGATTTAGACAAACTGATGTCTGTTTTCGTCATATTCATAATCAATGGTTTTTAAAGTATTCACAATTTCTTCTTTTTCTACATTCATATCATCACATAAAGCATCCAGATTGTGATAATAATCTCTGAGTTTTGTATTGACTACACTAAGTAACAGCATAGGATCTTTCGGTAACCCGTTTGCCATCTTTTGTTCACTCCTTTTTGTTATATAAGACTTTTCTCTTCTGTATCAAGCGGATAACTCTGCTTTTCTGTCACAACTTTCTCTGGCTTTATATCATGTTCCTCAAAAGGAAGTTCTCTGTACATCTGCAATTCGAATGCAATTGCAATTGCATGCAGATTCGGATGTTTTTCCAGATATTTGTCATAAAAGCCGCCGCCATATCCAATCCTGTGGCATTCTTCATCAAAAGCGACTCCAGGCATGATCAAAAGTCCGTCTTCTCCGTCTGCTATATGATCGCCGGTTGGTTCCAGAATCCCGTATGCGCCCGTCTGTAAGTCATCTTTACTTTCTACCAGGTAAAAATTCATTTCGCTTCCCTCAATTCTCGGAAACCACACACTTTTTCCGAGCTTCCAGGCCTCCTCCATGATGGAAGAGGTTCCCACTTCTCCGTTATAATTTGCATAACAGTATATATCGGTCTCTTCTAAAAATCGCGGATGATTGATAACTCTTTCGGTAATGTCGTTGGTTGCCTGTTGCCACACAAGTGGATCCATCTCTTTTCTGAGACGGATGATCTTATGTCTAATTTCCTTTTTTGTTTCCAAATTTCTCACCTAAATTCGTAATACTTCCGTCTTTTTCCTTTATAGAAATGTTGTTCAACTGCCCACGCAGGTTCCTTTTAAAAGAATCTATATATTCTTTTCTCAAGATCTGCTGTTCTTTTAGTTCTTCCGGTGTCAGACCTTCTGATTTTGATTTGTGATATAATTCATTGATTCTTGCTACTTTTTTATCATCCATTATCTTTTGTCCTTTCTGTAAGTTTCAGGTTTAACTGGAATAATTTTCCAGAAAACCATATAAGCTTTCTGATGTTTCTATATATTTTCCATTCTGAATTTCTTTTTGAAGATTTTCCGGAAGGTCCTCCAGTGAAATATCTGTATATTCATATACCGTCTTTTTATCACTAAGATATACAACCACATATCCATTTAATTCCTTCAGATAATAACAGTCGTCTTTAAGAGCCTGTCCGTCTGCTGCCACAGAAGTGTTGTTCATTTCTTTCTGTTCCTTCGCATTTATTTCGGCCTGGATTTCACGCTTTCCTTTATTCAAACTCAGCTGATAAGCACAGGTAATTCCAAATACTACAAGGATCAGAAACAGTAAAAAGCCAATACCATACTTATTTTTCATAGTGATTACTCCTTTTTGAGTACAGTATTAGCTTATAACATTGTATTTATACGATTTTTCTCAATGTTTTTTCGATAAGAAGCCCCTCCCGCTCCGGATAATCATACTTTTCACTTTCTCTGATACATGCACATACGAATGCATGAGAAGCCTGGACACTTTCCAGAAGTGTGTTACCCTGCAGGAGTCTGGCAAGAAACATTCCGTCAAATGCGTCACCGGCTCCGTGAAATTCTTTTAATACTTCACCGTTCCCGATATAGAGAAATGCATCGTCTTCATATAATACGATACCTTTTTTGCAGTCATCTTTCGGAACACTGGTGATGATTATATCTTTGGCACCCATTTTGCGCAGTTCTTCGCACAGATGCAGGACATTTCGGTGATTCCCTGTGATCTGATACTCTTTTCCGGCGAGCAGATACATTTCTGTCAGATTTGGCAGAATTACATCCGAATAAGGCAAAAGCCTTCTCATCGATGTACCGTAAGATTCATCAAAATTAGAATAATATTTCCCGTGATCACCCATGATTGGGTCAAGGATTACTTTGGTATCCGGAAATTGACTGATAAAATAAATAACAGAATCAATCACGTCAACATTACCAAGGTATCCTACAAAAATCGCGTCAAATGTAATGTTTTCTTTCTTATAGTGATCCGCACACGTACGTATATATTCTCCGGGTACATGATATATGGCAGGTGTTCCATAACCTCCGGTATGTGTCGATAACAACACAGTCGGGATGGGACACGCTTCAATTCCCATCATACTTAAGATAGGTGTCATATTCATCATGGCTGCTTTTCCTACACCGCATATATCGTGTAACAGTGCAATCTTTTTTACTGGTCTCATAACTTACCTGTATTCCCCTTTTATCAAATGTAATCTACGGCATAATGTCACAAGGGTAGCTCCTTTTGGCATGCCAAGTAATTCTTCTTCTGTAATTCCTCCAAGTACAACAATAGCCACACCATAAGTTACCACTGCTGCAAGAAGTGCGATGATCGTCGCAATATATGGGCCTGCGAACAATTCGAAAATCAGGTGGACCAAAACAGCGATCACACCCATGATCAGTGAAGCCAGTGCAGGGATTACAAAAGTCTTCTTCTTTTCCTGCACATATCCAATCCTGTCACGCAGTGCTTTTGCGTTCAATACACAGATTGCTCCGGAGAAAATAATCTTACTTAATACTACGGCATAGATATTCCATTTCAATACTACCAGCATCAGGAACAATGTCACAATATGGATCACCAGGGAAATTGCAGCATTCTTTACCGGAGTCATCATGTCATCAAGGCCCTGTAATACAGAGTTGGTAACAGTTGACAGACAGAAGAATACAACCGAAAGAGCTCCCATCTGAAGCATCAGTGCAGCCGTTGTATTATCCTGAGTAAAATATAACATATTCAGGATTGGTTTTGCCAGCGTAATAAAACCAACCGCACATGGAATTGCGATCACCATATTAAAACGGCTTACCGTATTGATCTTATTATGTACCTGTTTTCTGCTACCAGTCTGTACTGTTGCAACCAGACTTGGCACCAGAGATGCCGCCAGTGCACTGGAAATAGAAAGCGGTACATTGATCATTGTACTGTACTGTCCCTGAAAGATTCCCAAAAGACTTGCATATTCTTTTTTACTGAACCCCTGTGCAGCCATTACGTTATTAAAAAGCGCCGTATCTACGAAGTCACTGATATTATATACAGTTGCACTTAAAATAACCGGTGCGATCGTTACAAACAGAACTTTGTATACCGTCTTATAGCTTTCGCGTTTTTTCGAATGGTCACGTCTCATTTTGCGTTTGAAGACTTTGTTATATGCAAGAAATACAAGACCAACAAATACTAATGCACTGAATGCTCCAAGAACAGTACCAAGTGTTCCTCCGGCTGCGGCAAATGCCGGACCGAAAGATTGGTCACCTCTCGTTTTTCCTACGGCTTTTCCTGCATTTAATAATACATAGGCTCCCGCAATAGATACAACTGCATTTATGATCTGTTCAATAACCTGTGAAATTGCAGTCGGAATCATGGAACCGATTCCCTGAAAAAATCCTCTCAAAACTCCGAGTAATGCAACGATCAGAATACACGGTGCCAATACACGGAGCGCATATGCACTCATATCCAGATGCATGATCGTCGTTGCAATAAAATCAGCTCCAAAGAATACAAGCAGAGCTACAAAACCACCGGCGAGCAATGCAAATGTTATGGCTCCACGAAAAATCTTATGTGCATTTTTATATTCTCCTACGGCGACTCTTGCGGATACCAGTTTTGATACTGCCAAAGGGAGGCTGTAAGAAGTCAACATCAAAGCCACGGAATAGATTGAGAACGCTACGGAATAGTATCCGTTTCCTTCCGTTCCGATAATATTAAGCAGCGGAATACGGTAAAATGCTCCGATCAGCTTTGTGATAACTCCTGCTATCGCCAGAATCGATCCCTGTACGAGGAAATTCTTCTCATTTTTTTTACGTTGTTCAGACATACATCTTTAACTCCATCATTTTGTATAAATTAGTAAGATCAATTGTTATCTCAGAATATCCAGGCGTTCCATAATCTCTCGTTGTTTTTGTTCCATCACCTGGCGTTCTTCATCTTCCATATGGTCATAACCTGTTAAGTGTAACACAGAATGCGCAATAAGAAAAGCATATTCTCGCATCGGACTGTGTCCGTACTCTTCTGCCTGTGCAAGAACTTTCTCTTTTGATATCACAATATCACCAAGCGTCAGTTCTCCGCTTTCAGGATCGAAACAATCTTCCTGTTCTTCCAGAAAGTCAAATGTTCCGGGTTCCGGATAATCGATCATAGGGAAAGACAATACATCAGTTGCTCTGTCGATTCCTCTGAATTCCTTATTCATCTCATGAATCTGTGCATTTTCTGTCAGGAGCAGGTTTACTTCTGCCTCATAAGGGCAGCCTACATAATCCAGGGCTTCTTCTACTACTCTTTTTGCAAGTGCTTCACATTCAAGTGGAAGTTTCACATCCCCTTCTTCTTCAAAATATAATGTCATGATCTTCGCCTCTTATCTTTTCATTTGTATTTAGCATCATTTCCACGACGGTTTTCGTGTTTGCTTTCATAATCTTCGTATGCTTTTACGATTCTTTGTACCAGTGGATGACGTACAACATCTTTGCTGGTAAGGTGGCAGATACTGATATCTTCGATATCTTTTACAACTCTTGTTGCTACATCAAGTCCCGATACCTGACCGGATGGCAGATCCTTCTGTGTTGCATCACCTGTAATGACAACTTTTGAGCCAAATCCGATTCGTGTAAGGAACATCTTCATCTGTGCCGGGGTGGTATTCTGAGCTTCATCCAGAATAATAAATGCATTATCAAGCGTACGCCCACGCATATAAGCAAGCGGTGCCACTTCGATCAGACCTTTTTCAGAATTCTTCATAAAACTTTCTGCGCCCATGATCTGATACAGTGCATCATAAAGTGGACGTAAGTACGGATCGATCTTACTCTGAAGATCTCCCGGAAGGAATCCGAGTTTTTCTCCTGCTTCGATTGCAGGACGTGTCAGAATAATCCTTCCAACTTCGTTATTTTTAAATGCAGTGATCGCCATTGCCATCGCAAGATATGTCTTACCGGTACCGGCAGGCCCAAGTCCGAAGACGATCATCTGTTTGCGGATTGCATCTACATATTTTTTCTGCCCAAGGGTTTTGGGTTTGATCGGCTTTCCCTGTAATGTATGGCAGATAATATCCTTATCGATCTCCAGAACATTTTCTTCGCTGTCTTCCATTACAAGCGCCAGTGTATAATCTACATTCTGTTCCTGAATCGTGTTGCCTCTTTTGGAAAGTTCAACAAGCTGATCCAGCACTTTTTTTGCTTTTTCCACCTTCAGAGCATCTCCCATGATCTTTACACTTTCACCTCTCGCGATCAGTGTTACATGAAGAGCCCGTTCTATTTTCTTTGCATATACATCGAACTGCCCGAACACATTCGCTTCATGTTCTGCAGGTATATCGATGACTGTTTCCATTAATCCCATGCATTAATCTCCATTCTTTGTTTCTTCTTCCGAAGAATTTTCTATCGGAATCGGTACAGACGGCATCTTTCTGCCAACGGAACATCTGATCTTTAGTGTTCCCTTTGCATAATACGTCTCAGACCCTGTGTATATTTTAACATCATTCTGGATAATTTCTACCCCTTTTTTCTCCAATTCTTTACAGTAATCCTGAAAATCTGCCGATAATATCATTCTGGCATCTGCTTTGGTATACTTCTTATACATTTGGCGGTAAGGCGTTATCGTGCTTTTTTCTAATGTCACCGGAATTACATTGGCAATCTGATATTTTTTCTGATCTACATGTTTTTCGAAGACCGGATATTGATTGTTTTTAGATTCAGTCGTGAAATAATGCCTGCCAAGACGGATTCCGTAATTTCTTTTCTGGAGAAAGTAAAATCTTGAACGGTAATATTTTTTCTGTATATATTGTCTGGTTAACTCTTTCTGATATGTAATGGCTTTTTCTCCTGTTATATCTGCATCTGCATTTTTCAATCTGTAACCGGTAATCTCTTTTTCATCATTACAGATTGGAATCTGACCAGATACAAGGATAGCTCCTTTTTTCACTTTTGTCCCCCGCTGTACCATAGGAGTGCCGGTACGCGTTATAATATCTACAATTGTGCAGTCCGTATCTGCAATAATATCTTTTCCTTCTTCGTTATTGTCTAAACTGATTTTTGAACTGTCCGTAAAATCGTCTTCATTTTCCTTTATTCGGATGACAAGACGGCATCCATCCACGGAAGCGGAAACCCATATGATCCTGTCGTACTTTTTTCTGAGATCCTGCACGATCTTTCTACAGTTTACATCTGATTTTTTCATACCGTCTTTGACGTTTTCGGACGAAAGGAATCTTTTCAGCGTATCATCTGTATAAGAGAGATTCCCACTGATATCTATGCCCCAGATAAAACGTGTCATAAAAAGGATCAGACCGGCACAGATAAGAAAACCAGACAGCAGTATGTGACGTTTACGGTATCTGTGTAAAAGAAAAGGAAGACCACTGCGGCGTATGATGCAAACCTTCGTACCGGTCTTCCTTACGATCTCTTTCAGTCTGCGAAAACCATCAATCGTAAGATTCATCTCATATGAACCGCAGACCCGCTTCAGATCCCATATATAAATATTTTTATAACGGCAGGCATTCAGAAAACGTTCCGGCGAATATCCGGTTATCCGTATCCTGACATAACCTTTCAAGTACCAGATCAGCTGTTCAAACACGACGGTCCCCTCCTATAGTTGATACTCAATTGTTCTGATGTGACCGTGAATCTTCATCTCGTCATTTGTATAATATATAACTTCCAGTTTTTTCCCAGTGATTTTGATCTGACCACTTTTGGATTGAAGCCTTATTATCTGATCTGTATATTCTGTCATTCCTCTGTAATTTTCCACACAAAGATCATTTGTTCCGGTAATCGTAAGAATCGGGAGCCCCATTGCTACATCTTTTGGGACTCCCGACATCTCCGCCGCTTTTTCTTTCCATTCCTGACAGCGTCTGATCCACCAGTCCACGGCTTCTTTATCCTTTGCTCCGCCGTTCGGATCGAACTCTTCCTCGTCGAGGACGAGCTCCAGCTTCTCGAGAAGATCCTTGACGTCCGCGTGGACCGGCATGTCAACATGGACCGTCGGTTTCTTTAACTCCTCGGCGTCGATATCATTGTAGATCACATAGGCCTCTCTCGCCC
>ENA-OPWR01002113-OPWR01002113.1-human-gut-metagenome-genome-assembly--contig:-NODE-2113-length-14079-cov-3.428408_pt1 | contig 14079 bp, 18 predicted proteins | sample MGYA00241507_ERZ502006 | MGnify/ENA primary metagenome ERZ502006 (study PRJEB25962, sample SAMEA2043041) | human gut metagenome | biome: human gut; feature: human-associated habitat; material: faeces...
TGATTCAGTTTTGTATATTCATTGTTGCCCTTGTTGGTCTTTGCTATAAGATTTTCAAGGATAAACGAAAATAGCCGCCAACTACTGCGAATAGTTGACGGCCTAAGTAATTAGGTAAATCACTGTTGAGGGTAGCCGCTTCTCTGGCTTTCCCTTTTTCTATGTTCAATATAACACGTGGGCGTATTTTTTTCAAGGTAAAATATCGGTGTTGACGATAAATTATTGATAATGATGTATAAATTATATAAAATATAGTCATATAAAGCAAAGAGCCATGAGCCGGGTGTATATCATCCGGCTTTTTTCTGTTTATGGAGGTATCACGATGAAAGCTAACAAAGCAAAGATCATTGATCTAATGTGTGCGAAAGATTTGACGCAAGAACAGCTTGCCAAGGGGTGCGGCGTTCGTAATTGCACAATAACGGCTATTTTAAGAGGACAGAGGGAGCCAACAATAAAAACCATAAATAAAATAGCTGTGTGCCTTAATTGCAGCCCTAGCGAGATTGTGGAGGTGTAGGGATGGGAAAAGTGAAGCATAAAATCGCCGTATATGGGAAAATGTACGGTTGCACATTGCCAACTGTGAAAAAATTGGAGGATGCTGGAGTAGTTACGGAAATTATAACCGTTGCTTATAATGCCGGTTATTCTGATGCAGAGACACAAAATAACAGACTGGCAGAACTTGAAAAAATTGTTGTGGATGGATACAACACGCCGGGAGAGTTTCAGGACTGGCTTGTAGATTCAATAAGAAAAGCCTACAAAATAGGCTACGAGGAAAGGAGAAAAGAAAAATGATTGCTATTATTTGTACAACAATTGTATGCGTTACGGCTTTTTTATGTGTTGCCGTTATCGTAGGATCTAAGAAATAATCATCTAATCAATTAGAGCCGCGCAGAGCCGAGAGAAAATCCCGGCTCTTTTTTAATGCCGGAAAATGAAAGGACGGTGTTAGTCGTGGCCGAAAAAGTAGATGCTATTACCCTTGAAATCGAGGCAACAACAGAAAAAGCAGATAAGGGGATAGATAAGACAATAGAGAGCCTAAGAGCCTTAAAAACGGCTCTGAACGGCATAAATACAAAGAAATTAAAACAGGAAATGGAAAGCTTCGAAGATTTTCAGAAGAAACTGCAGACGGCGTTTTCTGGTATCAAAATATCAGGAAATACGGAAGCACTAAGAAAGCAGATTGCACAGGCAGAGGCTCGGCTTGATACATTATTAAACAAAGAGAATAAGCTCAAAACCGTATCAGGGATTAACGAGAACTCAAAACAGTATAGGAATTTACAATATGATATTGCGGACGTGTGCAATACTTTAGATCAGTTATACGCGGCTATGGATAAAGTAAACGCACAAAAGCCGCTAAATTTCTGGGAAAAACCAAACTGGGCGGAGAATCTGCAGAACTACGGCACAACAGACGAAAACGTTATAAAATCCAAAATCGGATCTGTTGAGGATGTGGAAAAAGTCGAAAGCGTGGCGACATATGCGGCGAATAATATAAAACAGTCATTTGCGGAGACAGCACAGACCGAGACAGAAGCGGCGGAGAATGTCCAGAAAATGGGCGGAAAGATGCAGGCACTAAAAGGCATAGCCGAACAGTTAAAGACGGCATTTTCTGGCATTCGTGAAAAAATCTCGCTTGGATCTGGTGCGGAGAAGTTCAACGCAGATATGCAGGACCTCATAGACGGCATGAACCAGGCAAAGTACACCATGAAACAGATGGAGAGCGGCGCAAAGGCGTTTGACTCTACTGCATACGAAAGAGCAGCGCAGGATCTGGCGGAAGCATCGGCACAGATGCAGAAATATAAAAGTTCTTTGACCGGTGCAACGGAGCAGACAAGCCGCCTCAAAACGGTACTTTCTAGCATTGGTGGAACTGTAAAAGGTGCTTTTTCAAAAGTGGCAGCTATCGGCTCCGGGATTGTTTCAGCGTGTAAGAAAGTCGCCGGAGCATTAAGAGGGTTGAAGTCTCAAATTCCAAAACTGGGGACTACCTTTAGCGGATTGGGGAAGAAAATAGGCAGCGTAACGCGGTTATTTACGTTTATGGTGTTGCGTCGGGCAATTACTGCATTGCTGAACACTATGAAACAGGGCTTTGACACACTGGCGCAGTATTCGGCGGCAAAAGGTACAGAGTTCAATAAAAATATTTCCGCCATGCAGTCTGGATTGAAACAGCTTGGAAATAGCCTAATTGCAGCATTTGAGCCGCTTATAAATGCTGTAACGCCTATCATCAATGCTTTTATATCAAAGCTGACAGAGGCAACAAATGCCATCGGTCAATTTTTCGCTGCATTAACAGGAAAGTCAACATTTACTCATGCAAAAAAGGTTGTAGGAAATTATGCTGCAAGTTTGGACAAAGCAACATCGAGCACAAAGAAACTTGCAACGGCTACAGCCGGAATTGATGAATTAAATATATTACAGGACAACAACAGCGATAACAGCGGCGGATCTGGTGCAACTAATCCGGCGGACTCTTTCGAGACGGAGAACGTCGGGGACAAGTTCGCAAATCTCGCACAGATGATAAAAGACGCATGGGAAAAGGCGGATTTTTCAGAAATTGGCGCGATGGTGGCGGAAAAGATCAATGCAGCACTAGAGGGCATAGACTGGGCGAAAATCAAAGAAACATCAAAGAAGATAGCGCAGAGTATAGGAACATTTATAAACGGCTTTGTAGGGGCGTTAGATTGGTCTCTGGTAGGTTCTACTATTGGCGAGGGTATCAATACCGCCCTGACATTTGCAAATACTCTTTTAACAACAATAGACTGGGGAATGCTAGGGCGATCACTTGCAACCGGCTTAAATTCCGCCGTAAATGTGATAGACTGGTCGGCGGTTGGCTCTTTGGTGTGTAATGGGTTCAATTCTATTATTGATCTGCTTTATGATTTTGTGTCAACTTTTGACTTTACAAATTTAGGGGAGAGTATAGGAACCGCCACAACAACGGCAATAAAAGGAATTAAGTGGAGCAAAGGCGGCGCAGCTATTGGAAAAGCTGTAACAGGATTATTTGATACATTTAATGGATTTGTAAAGAAAACGGATTTCGAGGCATTGGGAAAAGGGATTGTTTCGGCAATCGGTGGATTTTTTAAAAATCTTTCCTGGGGTTCGATTGGTTCAGCCTTATCAAAAGCAATAAAAGCCTTGTGTGATTCTTTATATGGTGCTGTTTCTGGCACAGACTGGGCGGCAGTTCCTCAGTATATCGTTGATGCTATCAAGGATTTTTTCACAGGTTTTGACTGGTCCGGTGTTTCTAAGAGCTTGGGAAAACTTCTCGGATCTGCTGTAAAAGGTGCGATTGATTTTGTCGGCAGTATCTGGGATATGTTAAAAAAATCCTGGGGCAATTTGTCCGACTATTTCAATATTTACATCGAGGATGCAGGTGGGGACATTATCGCCGGGTTATGGAACGGGATAACAAACGCACTAAAAAATTGCGGTACATGGATAAAAAACAATCTGTTTCAGCCTTTTATTGATGGATTCAAGGACGCATTTGGAATACACAGCCCATCAAAGGAAATGCAGACAATGGGAGGCTATATTGTCGAGGGGTTAATATCTGGTATTTCCGGTAAATTCTCAGATTGTCAAGCCAAAGTTTTAGAATGGGCTGGTAAAATCAAAGATTGGTTTTCTGGTACATCATTCGGGAAAATATGTAAATCTACATGGGAAACATACGGGCAAAATATCATAGGCGGTTTTAGAGATAAAATCGGCAATGCTTACACCTCCACAAGGGATAAAATTTCGGCGTGGGCTTCTGATGTAAAAGATTATTTTTCCGGCAGTTCTCACGGTGCTGTAAACTCTACCACCTGGGCGAGTTATGCAGACAAGGTTGTTTCTGGGTTCAGAGAAAAGATCGGGAATACTTATACAACAGTACGTTCTAACATTTCCACATGGGCGGCAGATGTAAAGGATTATTTCACGGGAACCGGAAAAGGTGCCATAAATTTAGCCACATTTAGTAATTATGCAGACAAGGTTGTTTCTGGGTTCCGGGAGAAAATCGGAAGCACCTATACAACCGTTAGGGGTAATATTTCGGCGTGGGCGGCAGATGTGAGGGACTATTTTACAAGCAGCTCACACGGTTCTATCAATAGCACGAAGTTTTCAACCTTTGCAAGTAATATCATAAGTGGATTTAAAGGGAAAATTTCTACATCCTATAGCGATTGTAAAAGCAGTATTACAACATGGGCCTCTAATGTGAAAACGTGGTTTTCAGATACGGCGAGTGTGTCGGCTTTTCAGGGATTTGCGAAAAATGTCATTCATGGATTTCGTGACGGTATAAACAGTTTTTATAAAGATTGTGAAAATGCCGTGAAATCATGGGCGGGCAAGGTCTCCGACTGGTTCAAGGAAAAACTTGATATAAACAGTCCCTCTAAAGTGTTTGAACAATTCGGATTGTATACGGTTCAGGGATTTAACAAGGGCATCAATGCAGCCGGAGAAAGCACTAAAAAGGCTGTTTCTGGATGGCTTGCACCTTTTGACAATGTTTCTATAAATCCGATATTATCAATCAATGATGCAGCATTAAAAGATTACCGGGTAAATTATGGAGAAGATTTCAACCGTGATATAAGTGTGCAGCGGTACACACATAACAGCATAAGCGGAGCCGTACAAGCTGCAATCGTGACAGATAACCCACTAACGGCAGCATTTAGGGAGATAGCAGAGTCTGTTATAGTTCCGGCAATTCAGAACGTGGAAACACAGGCAAAGCGGCAGGCAGATAAAAACGAGCAGACTATTGTAGAAATCGGAGGCCGGACGATAACGGACGCAGTACGCGAACAGAAGAGCCGCAACGGTTTTTCTTTCCAACCAACATAAAAATTTTATTGTTGAAATAGTGATATTGCACAATAAAATTAAAAAAATCAAAAACTAACAGTGTTTTTCAGTGTTTGGGAATATTACAGAAAAAAGCGTTGTATAGTCCGCTATACAAAGAACGAACCGCAATGTTTAACGGACTGTACAATGTTGATTTTATGGGAAAAATCCTTGTTTATTTAGTCAATATCCTTTTCGTTTTGGTCGTGCTATTCTCCGTGTGTAGTCAACTGATGCATATATACATCATACGGAGGAAAGCACACAGAAAGAATTTTTTAATACAGTGTGTGCACCTCATCAAAAGCCAAAAGAAAAGGAGGAAAACACATGGCAAACGTAACACAATTTAACCGAGCTAATACAGGAGAAGCAATACTACTTGATGTTCAGGGCTTGCAGGATGCTTTGCAATGCGGAAGAGGTACGGCGTTAAAAATTGCCAGACAGGCAGACGCAGAGATCAGAGTAGGGCGGAGGTGCTTATACAAGCGGAAAAGAATAGAAGAATATATTGAGAATGTTAATGAATTGTAACGGTTGCATTACTCAGTGTTACACATTGTAAAATGTAACGGTTAGAGTTCATTACTAGAAAGGAGGACGCTTGGAAGGGTGGATAAAGTTATATAGAAATATAACACGATCTCCGCTGTTCGATAATCCCAAATTGTTAAAAGTGTGGGTGTGGTGCATGAGTAACGCTGCTTATGCTCAGCATGATGTTATCGTAGGAAAAAAGACAATAACATTAAATCCAGGTGAATTTATAACTGGACGAAAGAAAGCAGCTATAGAGTTGAACATGGCAGAGGGAACCGTATACGACTACCTGCATTTGTTGGAAAAAAGAGGGAATATAACACTAATCCCCAACAACAAATATACTGTTGTAAGGGTTGAAAAATGGGGGATTTATCAATCAGAGGACGATATTTCCAACAACAAAATGAGTAGTAAAGTAAGTACTCAAATAAGTAGTAAAATCAGTAGTAAAGTATACACAACAAAAGAAGAGAAAGAAAAAAGAGAAGATATAGAAGAAAAGAAAAATATTTTAATAACAGATTCTAACGAATCTGTTCGTCAGACAGAAAAAGTGTCTGACGTTCCAACACTGACAGTAACAGAGGCATTGTCTGCGGCTAATGATGTTTCAGAAAAGCGAGGATTTCCGGAAGAACTGAAAAGAGCTTTTAACAAATGGGTAACGTACAAGTACACCAGAGGGGACGCATTCAAAAACTATTATGCTATTGATAAAGTTGGACAGGCTATAGAAAGTCATTCAAAGGATTATGCAGGGCGTGTTAATGAACGAAGTACAAACCAAGTTGTTAAATTGATTGATTATTGCATTGCGACAAATACAAGGAGTGTTTGTTGGTCACAGATTTATAGCATTTAACGAGAGGAGGGCACAAAGTGAATAATATGCAGAAATGGAAAGCCGGATGGACCGGACCCGATCAGAAGATTAAATACAGAAAAGCAGCAAGTAGAGAAGAAATAGACGGACTTGTTTTCCTTAGCCGTGTTATTTCTGTAATTGCTGAGGATGACTGCACGGAGTTTATATTTTTAGAGTGTGATCTTGTTTCGTTTATATCTGTAAAGTATTTTGATGATGGAAAAATACTCGTCGGAAGATGGAAAAACAAGGATAACCCATACAATTCTATTTTGTTTAGAAATGAATATGGACAACTGCAGGCTTTGGAAAAAGAAAACAAGGAATAATGGTTTTAACTGGGAACCACGGCGGAGGTGTTAAGGTTCCCGGATAAAATAACACTACGGCAGAGAGGAGGCGAAAAGGATGGCGAAAGGAAACCCGAAAAGCAACTTTCCCAACGCTCAACAACCGGCATTAAAACCGGAGGAAATGGGCGGAATGGTGGCAGCTATGGAAGAATTGCGAGAACTTCCCAAAATAAATACTAATGACCCAGACGAATTAGAAAGCCGTGTACGGTATTTTTTTGAATGGTGCACAGAAAAACAGTTACGCCCAGGGGTTGAGCTTATGGCGTTGTGTATAGGAACATCACGCCAGAATTTATGGAAGTGGGAGCAGGCAGGAGGGAAGAAAGGGGAGATAGTAGGAAGAGCAAAACAGGTTATTGCTGCATTATTGGAACAATGGAGCATTTGCGGAAAGATAAACCCGGCCACATCGTGCTTTCTTCTTAAAAATCATTTTGGTTATAAAGATCAATATGATGTTTCCGCGGTTCCAGTTAATCAAATGGAATCTTTACCAACAGCAGAGGAAATTGTAAAAGGCATTCCGCAAATAACCGCCGGAGACATTGAGCCGGATTTCACAGACATTTTAGAGGATGGATAACAGCCCTATTTGCGCGAGCGCGTTGACATCTAAAAAAAGAAGATTGAGGAAAGGAAAAAATATGTTAAGCAGATCATTAGAGAAAACAACGAAAGATTTTATTATTGCAATCAACCAGGCAGCAAAGGCACAGGCGGAGCAGATCGCCGAAATAAGATCACAGACAATTTACACGGAAGAACACAAGAACGAGCAGGAAAGCAAAGTCAGAGCGGCAACGGCGGCAGCTATGCAGATGGTTAGAGACACGGCGCGGGATTCAATCACGGCCGCTTTTGCGAATGCACGCGCAACGGTTGAAAATTCAGTATCAGAGGGTGCACATGATACCACTTTCGAGGAAATCAAGAACGCAGCAGAAGCAACCGGCGGAGATTTTACCGAGTTTGAAATAGGTGTATTGCTTGAAAAGTGCGCCGGTCATTACTGGGCTATGAAATTATTGTCACGATTGACCAGGGACAACACCAACGCCGCCGCAATTCTAAAAGAACGGTTTAAGATGCCCGATCCGAACTACTATTTGGCTTTGTTCAATGACGAAGAAAGCTATTTGCTTGGTTTTATACAGATATACAAGGACGATCAGGCCGCCGCTATAGATATTGCAAGGAGTGATGTAAACGGCGAGACGCTTATATCTGGGGATCACTTCCAGAGGCTGCACGAACGGTTAGAGATTAACAGAGAATACTTATCCGATGATGACTTTTCGGCTCCGGCATTGCGCTCTTTTGAACGCAGGACGCTTAGATCATCCGGCATTGTGTTAGATGTGAACGACACAGAAAGCCGAAAGAGAGTAAAAGCAGCGGCGAGACAGGGCGGAGCTGTCAAAAATTGTTTAATGCGTACCGTGTGGAAAGCAACCGTTGAAGAGGAAACCAAGATAATGTGGCAGGAAGCACAGGACAATGCGCAAATAAAATACGGATCGGCAGGGTTTAGCGCTTTTAATGCAGTGGGGAGCAGATACTAATATATCGCTGTGAGTGTGTAAGAGCCTTATATTGCCCTTTTGATGCTTTTAATGGCATTTATGCACTAAAGCATATTGAAAGCCTTAAAAAGGCAATACAGAGTGTAGAAAGGGCAAAGAAAAACACCCGGTTGTTACTCCGCCGGGTGTTAGTTCTCTGAATGATTTGAAACATATTCACGTAATACGATATTTACAAGATTGTTAAATGATCGTGATTGTGAAGATGCGATTTTTTCAAGTTCTTTTTTCAAATCGTCAGGTATTCTGATGCTTGTTGGTTTAACGCTGTTTGTGTTTTCGCTCATGCTTGCACCTCCATAACGGAAGAATAGCATAAAAAAGCAATAAATACAAGTGGAATCATATTGACTACAAAAACAAATGATGCTATAATGACTACATAGTAGTTACAATAACTACAAAAAATACAGAAAGGAGATAGAGAGCAATGTATATTCAAGATTCGACACTTGCAAGCGCATTTGATAATGCGGCGGCGGAGTATATCGAACAGACAGAAGCGGAGTTATTGGCAGAGTATAAAAGCATAAGCAATATCGCTAATTCTAAGAAGTCTGACATTAACTTGCTAAAAAATTCGGCCGCAAAAGATTATCACAAATTTATCGTAGAATTTTGTAAGGACTACAAAAAAGAGTACGAAAAAAGCCACGGGGAAAAATACCCGGGTTTTGTAAATGTATTTACTAAAATTCAAAGAGATGAATTAGTGAAAGAGTACAAAGAGTACTTAAAAGAACTATTTAAGTAAAAAGATAAGGTTCCCCACGCACCGACCAAAGCACCGGGAAACCTTAACAAATAATTCTTGATGATGAAACCACCACATTTTTATTTTATTGTGCGTGCGCTTCCTTGTCAAGGCAAAGAAAAGGAGGCTTGTAAAATGGTTACTATTGTAGCAGATCTGGAAAGCTGCGCAGGAATGCAGCCGGAAATAATGCCGGGAGATACGTTATATGTTGATCCCGAAGAAAGAACCGGCGAAAGCGGTATATATGTAATTGAATACAAAGGAAATCAAAAATTTTGTAGACTTACAACAACAGCTTGCGGTAAATGGTTGATTTTTTCTAATCCGGTGCACCGTGCGGAGTTCGTGCCGGTGGAAGATTTGGAAACGTTGAAGATATACGGAATGATAATAAAACAGGTTAGAGAATATTGACCCCATGGACAGCCCACCCGGAAAGATCCGATATGTGCTCGTCTGGACAACAAAAAAACATACATACAGGGAGGGTAACACCATGATAGTTTTAACGATTACACCAAGAAAAAAGAGATTAAGAGACTTTTTTATTAAGCCAGAGCCACAAAGACATTTTTTTAATTATGAATTTCCCAAGGAGGCAAAGACTACCAATGAGCCAACAAATCGGGATGCATGAAGCCTACAGGATTGCGAGAAACAGCGGATATATTAAAGATCAGGCTGTGAGTTATGCAACTATGGCGGCGATCGTGGCAGAGGCTTATAAACAAGGGTACGAGAAAGCGGAGGCAGACAAAAAGCCTCACAGTTAAAGAGAGGGGCGGCACGTCTTCCGGCGTGTTGCCCTTTTTCTGCAGAAAGGCGGATAAGTATATGGTAAAAAATACACATACAATAGCACAATATATTATTTGTAGATGGATAGATAATCACTTTATAGGAGCGGACACAGAACTTATTGCATCGGATATTGTAAAAATGACTGATGCAAAAGGAAAAAGCATTTTGCTTTCACTAAACATAAATAACCAGATTTTAGACTATGAAACACGTGAAATTTTGAGCAGATAGGGGGCGAGGGTATGAGTGAGAAGAGGAAAGACCACAAAGGCCGTATATTAAAGACCGGGGAATATTGGGATTCAAAGGGGCGGCGGTATATGTTCCGTAAGATGGTAGACGGCGAGAGGGTTACAATCATTGATGATGATTTGATAGAACTTAGAAAAAAAGAAAATGAATTGTTGCATCAGATAGACAGAGGGCACAGGATCAGCAGTAAAAGCGCAAAAACCACCCTAAACGAATATTTTGACAACTGGTTAGAGTTATACGCTAAAAGCGGAAGAAAAGCCACCACCTGCACCAATTACAAAAGCTATTATAATACCTATATCCGGGAGACTATCGGGAAAAAGGCAATCACAAAGGTTTCAAAGGCAGATATACAAAAAATCATAAATGATATGGTTAGGGATGGAAAAAAGCATTCTACACTTGCCAACCTCAAAAGCTGCTTGAATATTGTTTGTGAATGTGCTGTTGATGATGATATTATTGTAAAAAACCCGGCTAAAAATATACAGCTACCACAGACAGAAAGCGAGAAAAGGGAGCCGGTGCCGGAGGAACACATAAAAATATTTTTGGAATATGTGCGCAATAGTGACAGATTTTCATATAGTTACCCGGCGTTTTTGGTATTATTCAACACCGGCATGAGGATTGGAGAACTTGCAGCCTTAACATGGGAGGATGTAGACACCAAAGCCAGAGAGATTCATATAAACAAATCATTAAACCGATACAGAGAAAAGGACTACGGCTTTACTCTGGCAGTAGGAAGCCCGAAAAGTAAAACATCGATCCGCACTATTGTAATGAATGATACTGTTAAACTTGCCTTGATGCGTTTAAAGATGCAAAGCGCAAGGACAACGCCAACACTTCCGCGTGTGGATGATTCGGGGAATAAAATAGGAGAGGAAACAGGGTTTATATTTCTCAATAGTGCCGGTCATGTTTGGAGTGAGCCGCCATTTAGGGAGCTTATAGGACGCATAACAAAGCAGTACAACAAAGAGGCGGAGAAGATGGGAAAGGAAAAAATAGAAGTATGGAAGCCGCACCAGAGCCGCCACAGCTACACAAGTCTTGCTTACTCTGCCGGTGCTGATATGAAAGCCGTTAGCCATATGCTCGGCCATCATTCAATATCAACCACAATGAACGTGTATGCAGAACTCAGCGAAGCCAAGAAAAAGGAGCAGGAAGCAGTTATAAAAGCGGTGCGGATCTCGTGACAGATTTGTGACAATTCTGTGACAAATGCCCTCAATGTGTCGGTGTATGACGGAGACACACAAAGAGAACCGAAAGCAATGAAATATTGAAAAATCAAGCGACGGAGTGAGACGGAATTAGTCGAACGTATGTGTGACAAGAAAAAATACTTGACACCTATACTTTTCTATAGTATGATAGCCAAGGTGCATATCGCATGACCTAGAGAAAGGCACTGGATAAGATGGACAGGATTTTGGAACAAAATCTGTTGTATGATTTCTACGGTGAGCTTCTCACCGAGCATCAGCAGAGAGTGTATGAGGATGCAGTATATAATGATATGTCTCTCAGTGAGATCGCTGGAGAACAGGGCATCAGCAGGCAGGGCGTCCATGATCTGATCAAGCGCTGTGACCGGATCCTGCAGGATTACGAGAGCAAGCTTCATCTGGTGGAACGTTTCATGGCGGCCAAGGAGAAGATCGGTGAGATCGAACAGTTGACTGCGGAGGACACCACAGATCCCGAAGAACGGATGAGACGCATCCGAGAATTGTCCAGATCCCTTTTAAAGGAATGGTAAGGAGCAGCAAATGGCATTTGAAAGTTTAACAGACAAACTCCAGAATGTTTTTAAAAACTTAAGAAGCAAGGGCCGCCTGACGGAAGAGGATGTCAAGTCTGCACTGAAGGAAGTCAAGATGGCACTGTTGGAGGCAGATGTTAACTTCAAGGTAGTCAAGCAGTTCGTGAAGGCAGTGGAGGAACGTGCCATTGGCCAGGATGTCATGAACGGTCTGAATCCCGGACAGATGGTGATCAAGATCGTAAATGAAGAAATGGTAAGCCTCATGGGTAGTGAGACCACAGAGATCGCCATGCAGCCTGGTAAGGCCATTACTGTTATCATGATGGCAGGTCTTCAGGGTGCAGGTAAGACCACAGCAACTGCGAAAATTGCCGGCAAGCTGAAGCTCAAGGGCAAAAAGCCGCTGCTGGTAGCCTGCGATATTTACCGCCCCGCAGCCATTGAACAGTTACAGATCAACGGTAAGAAGCAGGGAGTCGATGTGTTCTCTATGGGAACGGATCACAAGCCTGCAGAGATTGCACAGAATGCGATCACATATGCAGAGAAGAACGGCCATAATGTAGTAATTCTCGATACTGCCGGACGACTTCATGTGGATGAAGACATGATGGCGGAACTTCAGGAGATCAAAGAGACCGTGACAGTGCATCAGACACTGTTGGTAGTCGATGCCATGACTGGTCAGGATGCTGTAAATGTAGCAAAGGAATTCGACGAAAAGGTGGGCGTCGACGGTGTGATCCTGTCCAAGATGGACGGTGATACCAGAGGCGGTGCGGCACTTTCCATCAAAGCAGTCACCGGCAAGCCGATCCTCTTCGTAAGTATGGGCGAGAAATTGTCCGATTTAGAGCAGTTCTATCCCGATCGTATGGCAAGCCGTATCCTTGGTATGGGTGATGTGTTATCCCTCATTGACAAGGCACAGGCCAGCATCGATATCGATGAGGAGAAGAGCCGTGATATGGCCGGCCGCATGAAGAAAGGTAAGTTCGACTTTGAGGATTACCTGGAGAGCATGAAGCAGATGCGTAATATGGGCGGTCTGTCCAGCATCTTAGGGATGCTTCCCGGAATGGGTATCAAGGCATCGGATTTAGAGGGTGCCATCGATGAGACCCAGATGAAGCGAACGGAAGCTATCGTATTATCCATGACGAAGGAAGAACGCAGGAATCCCAAGATCCTGACCCCTCAGAGAAAACACCGTATTGCAAAAGGTGCCGGTGTGGATATTGCAACGGTGAACCGTTTTATCAAACAGTTCGAGCAGACACAGAAGATGATGAAGCAGTTTGGTGGCGGCAAAAAAGGCCGCGGCGGCATGGGCGGTATGTTCGGCGGTGGTAAATTTCCCGGCATGGGTGGCAGATTTTTCTAGCATTTTTATTTACTAAACTTAAGTCCGATATGAACAATCAGTTCTTATCATATAAATTATTTTATTTTTAATTAATGGAGGAAAAAGAAATGGCAGTAAAGATCAGATTAAGAAGAATGGGACAGAAGAAGGCTCCTTTTTACAGAATCATCGTAGCAGATTCCCGTTCTCCCAGAGACGGTAGATTCATTGATGAGATCGGTACTTATGATCCTTCCACCGATCCTTCCACTTTCAAGATCAACGAAGAACTTGCTAAGAAGTGGTTACAGAACGGAGCTCAGCCTACCGAGCAGGTTGCTAAGCTTTTCAAGGTTGCAGGAATCGAGAAATAAGTTCTAAATATCTATTCATCGGAGGTGGATTATGAAGGAACTAGTAGAAGTAGTTGCAAAGGCACTCGTTGATAATCCGGATGAAGTAGTTGTAACTGAGAAGACAGAAGGAAAAAATATCGTCCTTGAACTTCATGTAGCTGCGTCCGATATGGGTAAGGTGATCGGTAAGCAGGGACGTATTGCAAAAGCAATCCGCTCCGTTGTGAAAGCAGCATCATCCAAAGACAACACAAGAGTGGACGTTGAGATCGTTTAATTTAAGTTAGAAGATCACAGACGTTGAGCGGAGAAACATACAGGCGTGTGTTTCTCCGTTTTTTGGCTATCAGCCGGAATGGAGTAAGACTATATGGAAGATCTGTTACAGGTCGGCATTATCACTTCCACCCATGGGGTAAGAGGAGAAGTGAAGGTATATCCTACCACGGATGATCCCAGAAGATTCCGCAGATTAAAGGAAGTCGTTCTGGATACCGGCA
>ENA-OPWR01002128-OPWR01002128.1-human-gut-metagenome-genome-assembly--contig:-NODE-2128-length-14016-cov-3.279206_pt1 | contig 14016 bp, 15 predicted proteins | sample MGYA00241507_ERZ502006 | MGnify/ENA primary metagenome ERZ502006 (study PRJEB25962, sample SAMEA2043041) | human gut metagenome | biome: human gut; feature: human-associated habitat; material: faeces...
TCTTGCATAACATGCGTTAAAACGGTACTTTCTTTTTTTAGTGTTCCTTCTAAAATTTTAACATGTAATAAATGCTGTTTATTAGGTGCTTTGACTACTTCATCTACTTCTACTTTACAGTCATCATTTTTTAAATAACCAATATCGTAAATTTGTCCACCAGACTCTGCATAAAAGGGATTTTCTTCTAGAAAAACATATCCTTCATCAGTGATAGAATCTACAAATTGATTATCTTTCATGATATCCATTACTATCGTTTTATTTCCTAACTTTTCATAGCCGACAAATTTACTTTCTTTCTTATAGTTCATTAATTGTTCATTTTGAAGATTCATGCTACTGACTACTTTGCGATTTTGTCTTGCCATTACTTTTTGCATTTCCATATATTTATAGAATTCATCTTTATCTACACTAAGCCCTAATTCATTTGCGTATTCTATCGTTAATTCTACTGGGAACCCATAAGTATCATATAATTTAAAAGCATCTTCTCCAGAAATTTCTTTTGAAGTATTATTTTTACATAACTCCTCTAGTCTTTTTTCTCCAGAAATTAATGTTTTATGGAATAAATCTTCTTCTTTCGTAATTTGCTCTTTAATGATTTCTTTATTTGGTAGTAAGTCTGGATAAATATTTCCATATTTTTCCATTACGATATCAACTAATTCTGCCATAAAGGTTTTATTAATGTTAAGTTTGCGACTCATCATTACTGAACGTCTTAATAATCTTCTTAAAACATATCCTCTTCCATAATTTTCAAAAGTTGCTCCATCAGATAGGGCAAATGTTAATGTACGGATATGATCTGCGATTACTTTAAATTCCTTTTGTCCTTGGTAAGGAATTTCACTGATTTCTGCTATTTTATCCATTATTGGTAAGAAAAGATCGGTTTCATAATTGGTTACTGCACCTTGCATGATGCAAGCCATTCTTTCAACACCCATACCTGTATCAATATTTTTACTTGGTAATTCTTCATATTGATCACGAGGAACTCCCTCTTTAGCATTATATTGACTAAAAACATTATTCCATATTTCAATATAGCGATCATTTTCTAAATCTTCTTTTAATAATTGAATTCCTTTTTTTTCTGGATCAAATTTTTCTCCTCTATCATAAAAAATTTCACTATCAGGTCCACTTGGTCCTTCTCCTATTTCCCAAAAATTTTCTTCTAAAGGAATAATATGAGTTGGATCTACTCCAAGACTAATCCATAAATCATAAGCTTCTTTATCTTGAGGATATACTGTCATATAAAGTTTATTTTTATCAAAGGCAAAATATTCTTTACCAGTTAATAATTCAAAAGCCCATGTTAATGCTTCTTTTTTAAAATAATCTCCAACGGAAAAATTTCCTAACATTTGAAAGAAAGTATGATGTCTTGCAGTTACCCCTACATTTTCAATATCATTTGTACGAATACATTTTTGACAACTTGTTAATCTTCTATTTTTTGGTACAATACTTCCATCAAAATACTTTTTTAAAGGTGTTACTCCAGCGTTTATCCATAAGACACTTGGATCGTCTTTAGGAATTAAAGAAGCACTTTCTACTTCTAGATGTCCTTTACTTACAAAAAAATCAATGTATGTTCTAATAATTTGTTCTCCTGTCATTTGTTTCATTTTTTCACTTCCTTAAATTTGTTTAATGATTTCTTCTAATCTTTTTTCATATTCTTCTAATGTTCCATTATTTAATATAAAGTAATCTGCATAAGCAATTGGAGGTGCTTTGGCGATATTTTCAATTTCAGCTAAATCTCTTTCTTTAGCTTCTTTTTTTGTGAGTGGTCTAATTTCTCTTTCTGTAAGGCGTTTATAACGAATTTTTTTATCAGTAATGATAGCAATCGTTTTCATGTCTTTGCCTAATTCTTCATTTAAAATTTTATATTCTTCCCAAGAATATAATCCATCTAAAACGACATTGTTTTCTATAGATAATTCTTTAATTTTGGGAAGTAAGATTTTAGCAAATGCTCCCATTCCTAAATCTTCTCTTAATTTTTCACGCATCATTTTTTCATTTTCAGGGGTTACTTCTAATCCTTTTTCTTTTAATTTTTCTAATGTTACGCCTCCAAAATAAACTTTTTGGAATCCTTTTTTTTCTAAAATATCAGAAGCGATACTTTTTCCACTTCCACACATTCCTACAATGGCTACGATTTTATTCATATTCTTCCTTCTTTCTCTAAATTTTTAATTATTTTTAAGACATCTAATTGTAGTTTTTCTAAAGAAGTATTTTCAATTTTATAGTCATAGTTACAATAATTATCTAATGCTACTTCGGTGATATCTTCTTGTTGTTCTTTGGTTAAAATACTTAAATAGTTTTTTCTTTTTACTCCAATTGTTACTACATTTGTAAAATTTTCTTTTACTTTGTTGATTTCTTCTTCAAAGCGTACATCTGGGATAATCACCACATCCATAAAGTAAGAATAAAAAGATAAATCTTCTAATTGTCTATTGATAAAAAAGTTAGGATTAGAGAGTTTCTTTTTGATTAAATCTGAACTTAGTTTTTGAAGTAAATCTCTTGGCTTATCTTCATCATTAAACTCTTTTCCTGTTACTTCAACAATATATCTTTTTAAGTATTTTGTATAAGGAGATAAGATGACTTTCTTCTCTTTTTTAAAAAAATAGTCTTTTAGATAGGAAGCAACTTCCCCTTTACCACTTCTTGCTTTTCCTGCGATTAGGATGATTAATGTATTTTTTTTATTAAAATTCATATTGCACCTGAACTTTCTTTTTTATTATAGCAAATCTCAATTTTGTTGTAAATTCTTAATTATTTGATTTCTCTTAAATTCAATTGATGAAATAATTTATCTAAAATAAAATAAAGTACTGTTGTATATATTAAAGTCATTGGAATGCTGTGAAGTAAGATTTCTAATAAATTGCCAAAATTATATTGATCATAGCCTACGGCAAATAAAAAGAAGAAGCTTGCGATATGGTAGATAAATATTCCTATTAATGTACTAATATTGATTGTAAGGTAATTATAGGGAAAATAGAAATGAAATAGTTTGCTAAAATAATAAACAACGATAAAAAGGCAAATATTTAAAAAGACAGCATTGGTATAAGTAATTCCCATTAAGAATCCTGTTATGATTAATACGGCTAAATATTTTTTTTCATTTTCAAAATAAGGTTTTATTACTAATAATGCAATTAAGATATATATTGTTGTAAATAATGATAAATCATGATAAATATATCCTGCATAATTTGAAGATATTGTTTGAAAAAGAAAGGAAAAAAGTAATGTTATGATACTTGTTATCATCATGAAGCATCATTCCTTTTTAGGACTGTTACAAAGTTAATATCATCAAATTTTGCAGATGGTTTTACATTGATAATCTTTGATAAATCATAAACATCGGTAGTAATCCCTTCTACTTTTCCAATTAATATTCCACTTGGGAAGACTCCTCCTAATCCTGAGGTGTATACATAATCTCCATTATTTACTGTTGCTGTATTACTAATTCCTTCTACGGTTAGTAATCCTTTTTTATAGTCATAACCATTAATTATTCCTGTTAATTTGGTATCTCCATTAGTTACTGTTACAGAAATTTTATTATTCGTATCATTAGTAGTAATTAACTTTACATCTGAAGAGAAAGTAGAAACATTGGTAATTTTACCAATTAATCCTGTTGAATTAATCACTACCATTCCTTCTTTAATTCCGTTATGGCTTCCTTTATCAATTGTTAGCATATTATACCAATAAAAAGAATTTCTACTGATTACTGTTGCATTTAAGTAATCATAATCAGTTAGCACATGATCAATATTTAGTTCTCCTTTTAATCTTTCGATTTCTTGTTTTAATTCAATATTTTCTGCCTCGGTTGCTTCCATTTTTTCAACATTTGATTTTAAGATTTGATTTTCTTTTTTTACTTCTTTTAGGGAAGTAAATTCCTCTATCATATTCGAAAATCCATTAATTGGTTTATAAAATATTTTTTGTACTTCTACTACAATATCTTTGGTAAATGCTTCAAAAGTATTTAAATTTCTATCTTTTTTAATAGTATAAAATAATACTGCTGATACAATTACAATAATTAAAATTACTAAAAATAATCGTCTGTTTTTTAAATTTTTTCTTTTTTTCATTTTTAATCACCTTTACTTATTTCATTATATAATAAAATGATTAAAAATAAAAGAAATGCAGAACAATTATTAAAAATATTTTTAAAGTTTTTGTTACGATGTAAAGTTTTTTTTCATAAACTATTTTAGGTGATTGATGATGCGAAATAATTTAAACCGTTTTTTTAGAAATTGTATTGGTTTTAAATTTTATGTTGCGATTATTTGTGTTATTATTTTACCTATTGTTACGATTTATCAATTAATTTTAACTTTATTTATTCCTTGTTTTTATAATGTATTAATTTTACTTGTCCAATATTTATTATTGCTTTCTTTATGGTTTTGGACTTTATTTTTGTAAAATACTTCCTTTTCTTTTTTCTTTGGTTAAAGAAAAGGATATTATTTTTTCTTTTGGATGAAATATTTTATTAGATAGACTAAAAAATATACATAAAGGAAAAATAATACCCAAATTAATACTGTATTTAATATTCCTGTAGAATAATAATTAATAATTGCTTCTAAAGATGCTGGAATATAATTATTTACAAAATCTGTAATTCCTTGTATTTTTACTAATTCAATTAATTTATGGAATAATCTAAAAATAATATCTATAATTCCTAAAAAATAAACTACACTTTTAAAATCTTTAAAAAATAATCCTACTATAATAATAGCAATAACTAATAAAATTAAAACAATATCCATATTACTCTCCTCTTCATTTTCATATTATTCTTACTCAGTATATCATAAATTAATAAAACTAAGAAGAGATAATAAAAATAAATAAAGCGATTTGACACTTTATTTATTTAAAAATTTATAATATTTCTTAAACTCTTGGGAATTATCTAATGAAGTATTATTTAATGATTCAATTAATTTCTTTTGATCTCTTGTTAATTTTTCTGGAATGATAACTTTAGTAATTACGTACATATCCCCTTTTCTTTTGGTACTAACATTAGTAACACCTTTTCCTTTTAAGCGTAATTTTGCTCCGGATTGGGTGCCTGAAGGGATAGATAAGTTAACATTTCCATAAAGAGTTGGTACTTCTTTTTTGCATCCTAAAATGGCTTCTGTAATGGTAAGAGGAAGTTCAATATAAATATTATCTTCATCTCTTTGGTAAAACTCATGGTCTCTTACTGTAAACTCGACATATAGATCTCCTGGTTTTCCTCCGTTTGCTCCAGCTTCTCCCTTTCCTGCTACTCGAAGTCGATTATCTGTATCAATTCCTTCTGGGATAGTAATCGTTATTGTTTTGTTCTTTTTTACTGTACCTGTTCCTCTACATGTTGAGCATTTTTTCTCAAAACTTGTTCCTGATCCTTTACAATCTGGACAAGTTGTTTTGGTTAAGAAACTTCCAAACATGGTTCTTTGCTCAGAAGTTACTGTTCCTGAACCTCTACATGTTGAGCAAGTACTAGGATTAAAACCACCTTTTCCATCGCATTCTGGACAAGTATCTACAATATCCAATTTTAAATCTTTCTTACATCCATAAACAGCTTCTTCAAAATCAATGGTCATCCTATACAAAACATCATTGCCTTTTCGTGGACCATTAGAACTTCTTCTTGATCCTGATTGTGTGAATCCAGAGAATCCTCCAAATCCACCCATGCCGCCAAACAAGTCTTCAAAAATATCTGACATGTCTCCAAAGTCAAAGTTGCTAAATCCTCCTGCTCCTCCTGCTCCTTGTTGGAAAGCAGCATGACCAAACTGGTCATATTGTTTTCTTTTACTTGGATCAGATAGCACAGCATAAGCTTCTTGACACTCTTTAAACTTCTCGGCAGCATTTGGTTCTTTTGATACATCAGGGTGATATTTTTTAGCTAATTTACGAAAAGCAGACTTAATCTCAGCATCAGTTGCATCCTTAGAAACACCTAAGACTTCATAATAATCTTTTTTATCCATCTTTATTCCTACTTTCTTTTGTTATTTTTTGATAAAGAAGAAGTTCTAGTTACCTAGAACTTTTCTTTTTATTTTTCTTCGAAGTCTGCATCTACTACTCCATCATCTTCTTTTTTAGAAGTTGATTCTGTAGAAGTATTTTCTTCTTTTTCTGCACCTTGATTTGCTTTTGCTGCTTCTTCATATACTTTTGATGCAAATTGATTTGCTTTTTCTAGTAATTTATCTTTTGAAGATTTGATTTCTTCAATATCTTCTTTTTCGATAGCTTTCTTTACTTTATCCATTAATTCTTCTGCTTCTTTTTTATCAGAATCACTTACTTTATCTCCTAAATCTTTAATAGCTTTTTCGGTCATGAAGACTACTTGTTCTGCATCATTTTTAGCATCGGCTAATTCTTTTACTTTAGCATCTTTTTCTTTATTTGCTTCTGCTTCCTTCATCATTCTGTCAATTTCTTCATCTGATAATGTGTTTGTTGCTGTAATTGTTATTGATTGTTCTTTTTGTGTTCCTAAGTCTTTTGCTTTAACATTAACAATTCCGTTTGCATCGATATCGAATGTTACTTCAATTTGAGGTACACCACGAGGTGCTGGTGGGATGTTGGTAAGTTGGAAGTTTCCTAATGTTTTGTTGTCACTAGCCATTGGTCTTTCACCTTGTAATACATGGATATCTACGGCTGGTTGGTTATCAGCAGCAGTTGAGAATACTTGGCTCTTGCTTGTTGGAATTGTTGTATTTCTTGGGATTAGAACAGTCATTACACCACCTAATGTTTCAATTCCAAGTGATAATGGTGTTACATCTAGTAAGACAATATCATTGACATCTCCTGTTAAAACTCCACCTTGAATAGCAGCTCCCATAGATACTACTTCATCTGGGTTAACCCCTTTAGAAGGATCTTTTCCTGTTTCTTTCTTAACTAAATCTTGAACCATTGGAATACGAGTTGATCCACCTACTAGGATAACTTTATCAATATCAGTCTTTGATAATTTTGCATCTTTTAGTGCTTTTCTTACTGGTTCTAGAGTAGAATCAACTAAATCACTAATTAAGGACTCAAATTTTGCTCTTGTAACATCCATTTCAAAGTTTACTGGCGTACCATCTACTTGAGCGATAAATGGTAGAGATACTTGTGTTGAAGTCATTCCTGATAAATCTTTTTTAGCTTTTTCGGCTGCTTCTTTAATTCTTTGCATAGCCATTTTATCGTCAGATAAATCAACGCCTTCTTCTTTCTTAATTTCAGATACGATATAATCTACTAGACGATTATCAAAATCATCTCCACCTAAGTGGTTATTTCCTGATGTTGATAATACTTCAAAAACACCATCTCCTAGTTCTAGAATAGATACATCGAATGTTCCACCACCAAGGTCATAAACTAAGATTTTTTCGTTTGTATTTTGTTTATCTAGACCATAAGCAAGAGCTGCTGCTGTTGGTTCATTGATAATTCTTTCTACTTCTAATCCTGCAATTTTACCAGCATTTTTTGTTGCTTGTCTTTGTGCATCATTAAAGTATGCTGGTACTGTGATAACAGCTTTTGTTACTTTTTCTCCTAAATAAGCTTCTGCTGTTTTCTTTAAATCACTTAAAATCATTGCACTTACTTCTTCTGGAGAATATTCTTTTCCATTAGCTTTTACTTTTTCACTAGTACCCATTTTTCTCTTAATTGAAATAATGGTATCTGGATTAACTAAAGCTTGACGTTTTGCTTTTTCTCCAACAATAATTTCTCCTTTTTTAAAAGATACTACAGATGGAGTAGTTCTTCCTCCTTCAGCATTTGCTATAACGTGTGCTTCACCACCTTCAAATATAGATACACAACTATTCGTTGTTCCTAAATCAATTCCTATTATTTTACTCATAATTATTCACCTTTCCTTTTATTTATTATCATGACTTTCTTCGTCAATAATGACTATTTTTTTCTTCTTCTTTTTATTGCTATTCGCATTCTTATTGCTTTTCTTTAATTTTTCATAAATGAAATAAGCAAGCAAGGCAACCAAAATAAATGGTAATACCCAAATCATAAAGCGAATAGCAAGGTAAGATAGTAATATTGCTATAATGAGATAAATGATATCTTTTATCTTTTCTTTATCCATTTATATCTCCTTACTCATTTACCTTTACCATAGCAGGTCTTATTACTCTGTCTTTATACATATAACCTTTTTGCAATACTTCTAAGACAACACCTGATGGTTTAGACTCATCATGATCAGTTAGGACTGCGTGATGATATTCAGGATCAAATTCTATTCCTTCAGCTTGAATTTCTTTTACTTCAAATTTATTTAAAATTCCTATCGTTGTGGTATAGATTAATTTAAATCCTGCTAAAAACTTAGATACTTCATCAGATAAATCATTATCATCCATCGAGATTGCTCTTTCAAAGTTATCTACGACAGTTAGTAATTCTTTGATTAAATCTTCGTTTTTATACTTTAATACTTTCTCACTTTCTTCTTCTTTTCTTCTTTTATAATTTTGAAGTTCAGCTTGATTTCTTAAAAGTGCTTCTTGCATAGAACCAATTTTTTGATTCAAAACTTCTATTTGTTTTTTACTCTCTTCTAGTTCTTTTTGTAATTCTATTGTTTTTTCTTTTTCTTTACTGCACTTGCATTCTTTTTCTTTTACAGGTACTTCTTGATTAGTATTTTCTTCCTTTAATACTTCTTGTTCTTCTGATGCAGTAACCATTTCTTTTTCATGATGATTTTTATGTTTACTCATTTCCGCCTCCTAAATGACTTTTGATATAATCTAGTAGACTAACTACTTTATCATATTCCATTCTTTTTGGTCCTACAATTGCAATTGTTCCTTCTTCTCCATTTACATTATATTTTGTTTTTATAACAGATGTATCATTAGTAATTTCTGATTCACTTCCAACATAAATATGTATACCATTGTTTTCTTCTTCCTTAATAGAACTAACATCTTCAAATTTAGAAAGAATCTCTTTTACTTTTTCAATATTAGAAAACTCTGGCTGCTTTAGAAAATTATTTTTTCCTACGAAATGGACATCATTATTACTACTCGTAAATTCTGAGAAGGCATCATAAAAGGCATTGTATAATACTTCGTGTTGTTTAACATACTTACCAATAATTGGTTTTACTTCGTACTCTAATTTTTCAGAGATTTCATTAATAGGTGTTCCTACTACTAATTTGTTGATTAACTCTACTGTTTTTCTCACATCTTCTGTAGAAATAGTACTTGGTAAGTATAAATTTTTATGTTCGACAATTCCTTTATCTGTAATAACAATTGTTAGAATTTTATTTTCTTCTAATGGAACAATTTCTACTTGCTTTAAGCGGTTAGCCTTAGCACTAGTTCCTAATACTATTGAAGTGTAATTGGTAATTTCTGATACGATTTCGATACTTTTTTTGATTGTATCAGACAAATCAAGAGATTGGTTTTTAAAAATAGTTTGTAGTTTTAGCATATCTTCTCCTGTCATATTCTTTGGTTGCATTAGGTTATCTACATAATATTTATATCCCTTTTCACTAGGAATTCTTCCTGATGCAAAGTGATTTTTTTCTAAATATCCTAAATCTTCTAAGTAGACCATTTCATTGCGAACGGTAGCACTAGAACATTTGATGTTTTTACAAATATGAGAGGAACTTACTGGTTTAGCTGTTTTGATATATTCTTCTACAATGATTCTTAAAATTTGATTTTCTCTTTCAGATATCATCTTTTACCACTCCTTAGCAATTCCTTTTTCTGAATGCTAGATTCATTATAGTATATTATATTAGCAATGTCAATAAATAATTGCTAATTTTTTTAAAAAAAGAAAAATACTTATTCAACTTGAATACTTTCTATATAGAATCAAGCTAATTAAGTATTTTATTTTTATTTTGTAATATTTTTTAAAATAACAGTTTTTGTTCTAGACATTTCTCTTAGAGTTGTCATTATTCCTTCATTTCCAATTCCAGAATATTTCCATCCACCAAATGGTTGTTCAAAACTTCTAAAGAAACTTGCTCCATTGATAACAAATCCACCACATTCCATCATTTCACTTACTTTGATGGCTTTGTTCATATCTTTGGTAATGATAGAACCTGATAGTCCATAAATAGATTGATTAGCAATTTCTACTGCTTCTTCTATTGTATCAAAACCTATAACTGAGATGACTGGTCCAAAAATTTCCATATCTTTTGCTACATCCATATCTTTGGTAATGCCATCAAGTATAGTTGGTTCATAGAAAGCACCATTTCTTCTTCCACCGTAAACTACTTTTGCCCCTTGTTCTACTGTTTTATTTACTTGACTTTCTACCTCAATTGCTGCTTCTTCACTAATTAAGCAACCGATATCTGTATCCATTTCACTTGGATATCCTACTTTTAATGTCTTAATTTTTTCAATCATTTTATCAATATATTGTTGTTTTACTGAATTTTGGATTAAAAATCTTTTACTAGCACAGCAAACTTGTCCTGTATTATAAAGTCTTCCCCAAACGGTTTCTTCGACAGCTAGGTCAATATCACCATCTTCACATAAAATGAAAGCATCGTTTCCTCCTAGTTCTAGTGATGAGTGTGCTAAGTGTGAAGCACATCTTTCTGCTGCATCAATACCAGCCGCTGTTGATCCAGTTAAACTTACAATAGAAACTTTTTTATTTGAAGTTAAAGCTTCTCCTACTACTTTTCCTGATCCGTGTACAACAGAGATAACTCCTGCTGGCACCCCTGCTTCTACTAATAATTCAACATATTTAGTCAAGGTTAATGGATTTAAACTAGCAGGTTTTAAGATTGCTGCATTTCCCATTAATAATGCAGGTGGAATCTTATTAATAAAGATATCACTTGGGAAATTAAACGGAATTATTGCTACCATTACTCCTAATGGTTGTTGAATTGTATATTGAATTGTATTTTCTTGCCCTTTTTCTGTTCCTCTTGGGATCATGTTCCCATAGTCATGTTTAATTTTTTCTACATATGCAGGTACACCAATAGAGATATTTGCAATTTCATTGTATGCTTCTTTAATAGGCTTTCCTGTTTCATCAGATAAAGTTTTTGCTAAAGAATCTTTATCTCTTTCTACTAAACTAACAAATTTTGATAAAATTTCACATCTTTCATGAACGGATAATTTTGCCCAATCTTTTTGTGCGTTATAAGCATAATCTACTGCTTCGTTTACTTCTTCTGCAGATAAGCTTGGCACAGTATCAATAAGTTCATTAGTTGCTGGATTTTTTACTTCGATAACGCTTCCATCTTTTGCGTCACGCCATTCTTTTCCAATTAAACTTTTCATTTTTCCTCCTCTATTTTAATACCCTCTCGGTATTATACTTTTAGTATAACGTTATCCTTTCTTTTTTTCAAGTAGATTTCCAAAATTTATAAAAAAAGAAAAAGGTGTTCCATAAATCGGAAGGCCTTTTTCTTTTTGTGAAATTTTTTGTAACGTTTCCCATACATATATCGTCATATATGTGAAGGAGGACAAAACTGGTAGAGAGAGGAGAAACAAATGCTGAATATTCAGGAAGTATATGAGCAGTATTTTACTGTCGTATACCGTTATCTGCTCTCGCTTTCGCACAATACCCATATTGCAGAGGAACTGACGCAGGAAACATTCTTCAAAGCACTGAAAAAAGTCGACGATTTCAGAGGTGACTGTGACCTGCGTGTATGGCTTTGCCAGATTTCCAAAAACACGTATTATGACTATCAGAAGAAAAATAAAAAGTATGTACCGGAGTCTCAGGAAGAAACAGAAGATATTTTTACATCCGATCTGCTTCAGAACTTTTCGGATAAAGAAACTGCTTTTCAGGTTCACCAGGTTCTGCACAGACTTTCGGAACCGTACAAAGAAGTTTTTTCCCTTCGTGTGTTTGGAGAACTGTCATTTGGTACAATTTCCTCGCTGTTTGGCAAAAGCGAAAGCTGGGCAAGAGTTACTTATCACAGAGCATGTAAAAAAATCAGGGAGGAATTGGATCATGAAGATCAGTTGTAATATTATTGAGGACCTGCTTCCGCTTTATGTGGACGATATGGTCAGTGAGGACAGCAGACAGCTTGTAGAAGAGCATCTGAAAGTGTGTCCGACATGCCGAAGAATGCAGGAAGAAATAATGAGGGAAAATCATCTGACAGATGTTAAAAAAGGCAGTGATTCTGTACAGACAAATAAAATGGAAGCAGAACTGCTCAAAAAAATTCGCTGTAAGATTCGTAAAAAGAGAATTGTGTCGGTACTCCTGGCAGTTGCCATTGTTCTGGCAGCCGGTGGAATCGGGCATTATTGGTATTATGATAAGGAAAATTACATTTCCTGGGACGAGGCAAACATATCTGTAAAGGATGGAAAAGTATATTCTACGGTAAATCCATTGGGAAGGATGAAATCAATTCTGTCCGTAGACCAGAAAAACATGTTTTACATGCTGTCAGAAACCATGTGGACCCACAAAGAATATCCATCCGATTCAAACACAGAAAATGAACTCTGGAATCTGCAGGATTTTCAGGAAGCATATGAACGTGGAGCAGATACAGTTACTGATGAAACATCTTTTCCAACAGGAATTGAACATGTTTATTATGTAGATCCGGAAAATGTAAAAGAGGCTTTTAAACTCTGGGATTATCAGGATGAACCTGAGAAGGCGCAGCAGAAAGAAGAAGAGTTGGCCGCGAAATGCCACCTGATCTGGAGCGCATATTAAAGTGGATTATCATGAGTATTCTTCTGACAGTGGCGGCAGAATTCTTAAGCAGCCCATGCTATCATAGTTCTTTTGTAATCTAATCATAGAATCCGGTACAGCTTTGTGGTAAGATAGAACAAAATATGTATGATTCTTTCCGTACGAAAGTAGTGTTCGGACGGTCTGATGCACAGCAGGTTACGGGATTGAAACCAACCCGTGCATCTGAAATTTTAAAAGAATTAGCAGATAAAAATGTAATAGTACCTGTGAGGGGACAAGGAAAGGGAAAATACAAATTTGTAAGTACTGAACAGTAAAAAACTGTGTGGTAATAGGTGAAAACAGGAGCAAAAATGAACAATATAATCGAAATCAACGATATCACTGCACCGGAATTAGACGTGTACGCACGGACATCGGAAGTGCAGCTTCTGCGGTATTATGAGCCGAAGCCGGGAATTTTTATCGCGGAAAGCCCGAAGGTGATCGAGCGCGCATTAAATGCAGGCTATGAACCACTTTCTTTCCTCGTCGAGCATAAAGACCTGGAAGGTGAAGCAAAGGAACTTCTGGAACATTATCCGGAAGTTCCGGTATATACTGCAGAATATGATGTCCTTGTAGGAATGACCGGCTACGCGCTGGCACGTGGCATGCTTTGTGCCATGAAACGTCGTCAGCTTCCGTCTATAGAAGAAATCTGTCAGAACACCAGCCGCATTGCGATTCTGGAAAATGTCGTGAATCCGACAAACATCGGAGCTATTTTCCGCAGTGCAGCGGCACTTCATATGGATGCGGTCCTTCTGACCAGCGGATGCAGTGATCCGCTTTACCGAAGGGCTGCCCGCGTAAGCATGGGGACAGTTTTCCAGATTCCATGGACTTATTTTGACAAAAAAGCTTCCTGGCCGGAAGATGGTATGAAAGCAATCCAGAATCTTGGATTCAAAACCGTGGCAATGGCACTTAGAGAAGATTCTTATAGTATTGATGATCCGAAGCTTCTTGCTGAAGAGAAGCTTGCAGTCATTCTTGGCACCGAGGGAGACGGACTGGCATCACAGACGATTGCGGACTGCGACTATACAGTTATGATCCCGATGTCACATGGCGTTG
>ENA-OPWR01002146-OPWR01002146.1-human-gut-metagenome-genome-assembly--contig:-NODE-2146-length-13915-cov-18.803391_pt1 | contig 13915 bp, 11 predicted proteins | sample MGYA00241507_ERZ502006 | MGnify/ENA primary metagenome ERZ502006 (study PRJEB25962, sample SAMEA2043041) | human gut metagenome | biome: human gut; feature: human-associated habitat; material: faeces...
GCCATGCCGGAGAGCACCGGTGCCACCGTGCTCATCTCCAGCCACCTGCTGGGCGAGATGGAGCAGATGGTGTCGCAGGTGGGCATCCTGAACCACGGCAAATTGCTGTTCGAGGGCCCGCTTGCCGCGCTGCAGCGCCACGCCCGGGGCGGCGTGCTGCTGCGGGTGCTGGATGTGCCCAAAGCCGCCGCCGTGCTGCAGGCGCAGGGCATCCGGGCCGTGACCCGGCCCGTCCAGCCGGACACGCTGGAACTGCCGCCGATGCCGGACGAAGCGCTGGCAGCCCTCGTCGGTGCCCTTGCCGGGAGCGGGGCCGGGGTGGTGGGCCTGACCAGCCAGACGAAGAATCTGGAGGAGATCTTCCTCAGCCTGACCAAAGGCGACGGGGAGGTGGCGTGAGATGGCAGCCTTCCGCGCAGAACTGCAAAAAGCCCGCCGCCGGCACGACCTGCTTTTGTGCCTGCTGCTGCCGGGCATCGTGGTGCTGTGGGTGGGCGGACTTTCCCCGTCCAGCCCCGAGGAGCTGGCCAACGGCTACAGCGCCCTGCTCTACAGCATCCCGGTCATCGAGGCCATTCTGCTGCCGGTGATGATGGCGGTGCTGGCCTCCCGCCTGTGGGATATGGAGGTGAAGGGCAATACCGCAAAGCTGCTCTACACCCTGCAGAGCCGCCGCAGCCTGTTCGCGGGCAAGGCGGTGTTCGGCACGCTGGAAGTGCTGCTGACCGCTGTGCTGGAGCTTGCCTGCGTGCCGGTGCTGGGCCGGGTGCACGACTACACCGAAGCCTTCCCGAAAGGGCAGTTCGTGTACCTGTTCGTCTGCACGCTGGCGGTGGACCTGATGCTATTTTTCGGCGAGCTGCTGCTCATGCTCTGGTGCGGCAATCCGCTCCCGGCGCTGTGCGTGGGCATCGTGGGGGCGCTGGTGGGCCTGTTCTCGGCCTTTCTGCCGCCGCTGGTCAGCTATTTTGTGCCCTTCGGCTACTACATCCCGCTGAGCGCTTATGAAGTGGCAAACTGGGACCAGGCCAGCCATCTGGTCACCTACGGCACCCGGGCCCACAACTGGGGACTGCTGGCCTTTACCATCCTGCTGGGCATCGGGCTGTTTGCCGCCGCCTGGCGCAAGGTGCAGACGGAGGAGGTATAACCCATGCTGCAAAACTGCATCCGCGCGGAGAACCGCAAGCTCCACGCTTCGCCCATCTGGATCATGTTCTTTCTGCTGCCGGTCATCTCGGCGGGGTACGGCACCTTCAACTACCTGCAGAATCTGGAGATTTTAACGGACGGCTGGTACAGCCTGTGGACCCAGCACACCCTGTTTTACTCCATGTTCTTCTTCCCGGCCATGGTGGCCGCCTACGCCGCCTACCTGTGGCGGCTGGAGCATCTGGGCCACAACTGGAACTTCATCATGGCCGCGCCCGTGCACCCGCTGGCGCTGTTCGCGGCAAAGTTCGTGGTGGTGGGCAAGCTGGCATTGCTGACCCACGCCTTCGTGTTCGTGCTGTACGCCTTCTGCGGCAAGGTGTTCGCCCGCCTGCCCGGCACCCCGCCCCTGGTGCTGGCGCTGTTTCTGCTGCGCGGGGCGCTGGGCGCACTGGCGGTCATTGCGGCGCAGCTGGTGCTGGCCATGGTCATCCGCAGCTTTGCGGTGCCCATCTTTCTGGGGCTGCTGGGCGGCATCACCGGCATCTTCGCTGCCGCCAAAGGCTTCGGCCTGCTGTGGCCCTACGCCCTGATGCAGGCCGGCATGAACGCCAACCGCAGCACCGACATGCTGGCGGGCCAGTACGCGCTGTTCTTTTTCAGCTGTGTGCTCTGGCTGGCTGCGATTTTTGCGCTGGCGTACCTCCTGCTGCAAAAGCGGGATGTGAAGGCGTAAAAGCGCCGGGCTTCAAAACCGGCGCGGCATAAAAGCGCAGAATAAAAAAGCAACCCCCGGGAGCGTTTCCCCGCCGTTTTGGTGCGGAAATGCTCCCGGGGGTTGTGCTGTTTTTCAGGAAACGGTGCGGTTTTGGGGCGTGGCGCAAACGATCCGGCGTGCCATGCCGAAAAAACAAAAAAGCCATGAAATCTTTCGATTTCACGGCATTCACGCACAGCTTCCACGTTAGACATTCCTATGGGATGGGACCCGCGGGCTAAGCAACAGCCCACTGGGCTGATTGCTTGCGGCGCTGCACGCCGCCGCCCTGTTCGAGCCCCTTCCATCGTGCAGACAAAAAGAAAAACCAGTACACAACGTGTACTGGTTTTTCTTGGTGCGATGGAAGGGACTCGAACCCCCGGCCTACTGATTCGTAGCGCACGCCGAGTGATTCCCTCAATTTTTGGAAGTTACGTTTTAACGTTATTTCTTTGCGATGTATCGCAAGTTTTGAGCTTCGAGTTTCTGCACCCTTTGTCCGATTTTGCAACGATTTGCACCCTTTGCACGTTTTGAAACCGTGCAAAAACCGTGCAGAAACCGTGCACTTACTCCCAGACAAACTAAAATCCATTTCATCCGACAACGACTTGACGGCATTGGTTCGAGTGACCGCACACCAAAAATCAAGTCCTGGAGGATACGACTATGACAAAATTGCTTTCCTGCCGCTACAACATGGACACCAACCGGGTGGAAGCCCGGTTCGAGGATGGCACCACCCTTGCCATTGACTGCATCGCCGTGGAGGACGAGTACGGAAACACCCCGGCACAGCGGGCAGAACTGGACTGGCTGCTCTATAACAAGCCCTTGGAGTATGCCCAGCTTGCGCTGGGTGGAGAGATAGAGCGTTATCTGTCGTTTGGCTGTGACCACGGCAGACTAGAAGATTAAGCCGCAGAAAACGCGCGGCAAAATCGCTAATCGCGCGGCGCGCGTTTTTATCGCTGACTTTTATTCAGGCAACATTGCACGCGTGCATTCCAGCGTGCGATCCCACTTTTCCGAAATTCAATCGTATTACAGTTTATTTTTACAAGTTTCAACTTTCACGTCGCACCTTCCCACGCATGAAGAATGCACGCCCGTGCAATCTTTGTTCGCGGTTTGTTCGCGCGATTGCGCGTTTTCAGCGTAAATTCAGCGTAAACCATGCCAAGTCAGCGTATTTTCAGCGTAAATCCAAGAAGTCAGCGTAAAAGTCAGCGCAAATTTTCACTTAACGCTTTTGTACTTCGTTCCTCGGCCTACACCATCAGGCCGCAATAAGATGTTTCTTCTTTATCTGGGGGCACTCAACTCACATAAGATTTCAGCAGTTTTCCTCTTAAATCACCAAGATTTTCTCTGTAACTTGGATGAGATTTAATGAAACTCTCTACCCGATTAAATGCTTCCTTGCAACTGGCTTTATAGCTTTCTGCTCCGTCTTTTGTTTTTTTCAGAACATTTACTAATTCCGCCTTATTATAATAGCCAAACAATCGAATCACGATTTCTTCATTATCTTTTGGCGACTCAATCGGTTTCATCAAAAGCTCATGCGCTTTTTTAAAATCTACTATCGGCGAAGAGGATTTTCCCGCTATGATTCGTTCCAAATATAGTCTTGCCATTTGATTATTAATTTGGAATGGTACAAAGCCTTTTGGAATAAGTCCATATGCGGTGTCAAGATATTTCTCCGCTCTTTGAAAATCATTCAACTCTATGCATCCGATTGCATATTGTAACCAGAAGAAATTATTTTCTTGATAAAATTTCAACTCTCCCATCGTATTATAATACTCTTGGAGCGTTTCTCTGAACTCTCCAATTTTTCTTAAAAAAGAACTTATATGTGCATAAGACACAATCGAAATCAATACCTGCGAATATTTTTCGCTTTCACTATAATTCTGAGCAAACTTAGCTACTTTCATCAATGAATCAATAATATCATCTGAAGAAGCCACATTTTGCAAGATATAACGCGCTGTTATTGATGACTTCACCGTAATTTCATTATCATCACCAAACGATACAAGTTCTTTTATTGCCGGATCCGATCTAAAGCGAGCATCTGATGAAATATTCATATTTAACATTCTTTCCACATCATCGATACTCAATCGAAGATTCATAATTTTTATCAACAAAATAACAATTACTGCATGATGATAACTCTTTGAAGATTCTTCAATTGCCGACAGAAGTTCTTCAACTTTCTTCTTCATAAATTCCGATTCGAGCAAGTCGAGCGTTATAGCCTGAAATCTTCTTCCGCAGCCAGACTTTTTTACTAGATATTTTTTCTTGTCCTCAACTTTTAAACCCGCTCTCTTCCCAAATAATCCATACCTTCCAAATGTTACCAAACAATTTGTTATTCCTACATCGTCAACAGCGTTAACATTAAATATGGCACTTTCATCTTCTGCTATTCCAAATTCCATTAAAACCGTCGGCATTTTGTTTTTATTAAGTGCTGTTCGAGCTGTCAACATCAGTTGTAAGTTTTTTCTATCCAATAACGCAATTTTATGGACTATTTCCATATAATTAGTATAATCATCAATCACTATGAGCACACGCTTTGAATCCGCCAATGTTGTGATTGATGCTATTTCCTCATCAATCATTGTCGAATCAGCACTTTTTAGCATAAAGATATGAACATCTTCTCCAGATAAGGCATATAGCATACCATTAATACATGCCGTTTTTCCATTGCCCATATCAGATTCAATAAAGACTATTTTCTTCCCACCCAAGATATTAGACTTTATCACATCGTCTCGATTTTGCTTTATAAATATTTGAGCATTCGTTGTTGATTGATAGTATATCGCGTCCGAATATTCTCCCTTTAAAAAAAGTTCAAACGCATCTTCTGCTGTTGGTTTTGCCTTATTATATCTATAATGATATCTGTATAAAAAACCGGTGTATATCTTTTCTTCCGGTCCGCACACAACTGGGGAGTATGTGTTTTTTATATCTTTTATTTTCCCAGCAAAGTCATCAATTCCAATTTTGTATACTGTTCCGTATCTTCTCAATCTTCTTTCAGAATCTTCATCTAAAGAATGTGAATCTATAAACATTGTTTTTTTGCGAAGGTTCTCATTATACAGAATTCTACTCAGATCCAAATCAGACACAAGCGAAAGCCCTATAATAACAATACATTTTGCCGTAATCAAATCGTTGGCCAGTAATTCTCCCCACTCACTAGTCAAAATATGATTTTGGGACATATAGCTATCTAGTGTCAATTTGAATTCGTTATGAAGTGTATTCTCGTTCAAATTTTTCAAATTTCCGTTTATATGAACGCATACTCTTGGCTTTTCAATAAATTTTTTAACCTTATCGGATAACGTTACCTGCGTTATTTCTATGCCATTTTTCTTTGCTGCAAGCACTGCCACATCATCATAATTTGTAGTATACAGTCTCATCCAATTGAGGCCATATATTATCTCATGGGCTTCTGTAAAAGATTTACATGTTAATAAATTTTTTAATTTTTCAACAAGTTTTTCTGCCGAAAATTTTTCTTCATAGCACTGTGCTGCATCTTGTAAATCGTTCATATTTGTGGGTGACATTCCACATTCTTTATAAAGTTCCCTTGCCAAATCTGTTCCTATCGGAAATCTTCCAGAAGAGTTTTGGGCCCCATAAGATGCTCCCGCACCCATAATAACTATAGCATTTCCATCCAAAATATGATAAATTCCTTTTTCCAGTTCCATATCTGTCATCCTCCCCTCAATCTGTTAGATATTCTTCTCCCAGCACATTTTGCGCCCGCTCTGAAATGTGGTCATACGTCAAAATCGACACTTGATTATACGCCGCATTCAGAATTCTATACGCTTCTCGTTGCTCATCATTCCAGTCATATGACCGTCCAAAAATCAAAATACAACGTGGTTTGATTACTCTACTTCCTATACGTCTCGCAAATTTCGTGCTGTTCGCTTCCAATTCAATCGCATAAATATAATTGAGACATTGCGTTATAGCTTTAGCCAAATCGGCCGATGGAACATAATTGCCATGGTCTTTTGTACTCGCCCAAAACGGCAACCCATTTGGTTTCTTTATCTCTACTAAATCAACAAAGCCATCATAAGACTTCATAATGTAATCCGCAATGTTCTCTGTATCAATCACGCGCTCATCAACGATTTGTGCAAAATCAGATCCTAGGACCCACTTATTCCTTGTAAACCACTCTTGCCAGTATCTTTCCGGCTGTTCTTCCTGAAGTTTTTCCTGAAGTTCAATAAGTGCATCGCGCTTTTTTATAACACTGGCCGCAAGAAAAACATTATCCGACAAAATCCCATTTTCAATCAACATACGCGCAGTATCACTTTGACCTTCTATTAGCCGCTTAAAATTCTCGACCAAAGTTGCGCTTTCCTCTGAAACATTTATATATTCTCCCTGTCCTAGCGTCAGCGGTTTATAATTCTCAGAAATATAACGAATCAACGCATCAAGTTCTTCATTATTTAGTGTCAATTCGCTTTTAGGCTTTTTACTTTCTAGGCCGTAAGGAATATTATACCGTCCGATTTTCAATGAAATATCTTGCACATCGGCGTGAGCATGTGGAATCCGCATAAGTATCGCTTCTGAGCATACTCTTTTCTTCATCTGCAATGTGCATGGACCCGCATAATTGACACCCTTCGCTGATGTTTTTATCTCACTCATGATACGCCTCCTTTATTTCATCCATCCTCTCCTCAATCCTTTGTTCTACCAACTCTTGGATTGCATTAATGCACCCCTCCGTATCTTTCAACACTTCCTTCTCCCAGAAGTGGATAACATACCAATCCTGCGCCCGCAGAGCCTTGTCGTCCCGGATATCTCGCGCAATATTTTCTTCGATTTTGGCTATCCAGTACTCCCGGTTACGTTTCAGCTTCGGCTTGCGTTCTTCCCAGTTCTGCCCATGCCAAAACTCGCCGTCCACGAAGATGGCGATATTATATTTTAGGATAGCGATATCGGGAGAGCCGGGGAGCCGCTTATCGTTCAGCCTATATCGAAACCCCAGATGCCACAGACGCTTTGCCAAAAGGACTTCCGCCTTGCCTTGCTTCAGGTGGACACGAGACATCCGTTTGGATGTTTCCGGGGTCGTGTCATATGATTTTGGATGTTTCATTTGGTTTTATCACCGTATCTGAGGTGTCACATCCTCATAAACGATCCTATTGTCGATGCAGCTGTACCGCAAAAGCTTCAGCCGATTCCATTGTTTATTGCGGACCGGGTGACTTCCAAGCGTATAGTACCGTCGTACAACTTCTCGATAGTACTCGTTCAGATCATCCTCATAATCTGCTGCGATGATACAGGCTTCTATCATTTCATAGTCACCATACGCATACTCTGCACACACCCAATCAACGTATTTCAAGACTTGGTCTATCGTCGACTTTTCTGCCTTATCTTTCTTCAGTTCAATGGTCAAATATTGGCACGGGATCCTTGTCCCCTCCAAATATCTCGCAGCAAACACATCGATCTTATCCATATAATTGATAGGCTTGAACGGAGATGCTACCACTTGATGGGACACATAATCCCATCTGCCAAGATTCGGGATTCCCTCATTACATAAGTCATAAACGACCGATACCTCTAGGGCCATTTCATGTTTCACCCTATCTGCTCTTACACAGTTGCAAAGCAAACTCTCCGGTTTGATCAAATATCGGTCTAACTCATGTGCACCTATCAGGTCATGTATCTCTTCATTTCTTTCCCAAACACGCTGACCTGTTTGCATTTCTTGCTGATGCCGAAGCAATAATATCTCTTTCAGGGACTCGTTTTCTTCATCGCCCAATTTTATAAACGAGACGTTCCAAAAGGCACGAAGCATCTTGAACGTGTTCGGTTTATAGACCAGCACCTCATCGGTGTCGATTCCTTCCTCAAAAAAGTACGGCGATGCCTTAAAAGTGCATAACCATCGGTACCAGACACTATCCTCACCAGAATCGACCAACAGGTCATCCCTCACATCTGCGTAATCTACCGCTGCGCAAGTTGAGGAACCCGGAAAATTCGAGTACTTGCAATCCGGCCCGATTGCAACTAATTCTCCGATACCATAGATTTTACGCTCACTAAAAAAGTAAACATTATCTCCCGGTTTCATGGACACATAATCCGCCAGCGTTGCCTCAAACGGTCTTGAAGCCAAACTGTTCAACCGGGTCGCATAAACCCCTCGTTCTGCACAGATCTTTATTATCTCGGTATCCCCGCCGATAGCAAATACATATCCTGCCATTTTATACTTCCTTTATCTGCTCCGCAACATACGAATTGTTCAGCCAGAAGCACTGCTTCGTCATGGAACCACCCGTAGGCAGGGGCGCGGTATCCGTACTATCCCGCCCATGGGGGCGAACGTGAGCCACACGGCTTTCCGACGCCTTGGGCAAGTTATTGCGATTCCGCCCGCTGGCATCTTTCCAGATGTGAACGCCCTCCCGCAGGGTATCGACCGTACGCTGCCACACATGATGCACCTCTTCCAGATCCTCTGCCGGGATATTCCAGAATTTCACCCTCTGGAAGTAGCACTCGCCGTCCCTCGACTTTTGGAAGATGATGAACAGGAATTTGGTCGGTGCAAGAAGGTCATAGAGCGCAGACTCTTCCCATGTTTCGTTCATCATTGCACAGAAATTCATCACAGGGAAGGACATACTCTCTTTTATACTGCCATTCGGTTCAATGGCGATGGTCTTGAGTTGGATGCCTGCCTTTTGGAATTCCTCTGTGTTCGACAGATGCCCTTTCACGCCAAGCATCGCTGCCACTAAACGCTCGTTGAGGTTCTTGGCATTCGTTTCCACGCCCAGCCGTGCCTTAAGTTCCGTCCTGCTCATTCCCACATAAGGCCGGACTTTTGCGCTGAACCAGTCCTCAAAGCTGGTCGTTCTTAACGCTGCCGGGTCTTTGATGATCTTCTCGCAGGGTTCGTCCCCGAAGATGTACCGCCGTAGGATCTGCGTCATGTAGCTGGACTTCAGCGAGTACGCCCGCTTCATGGCCGGGATAGGACTGAATGGCTGCGACCGGGTATCCTGCGAGTTGCGGCCTTTCGGACACGCTGCCAGATACATGGTATCACCCTCACTGATCAGGTGTGCCTGTCCTGCCTTGATCTTGTCCATCAGGATCTTCCAGTCATTGCGGATGACCTCCAGATCTTCGTCCGGGAACTGGAACAGCACTGCCTTGTCGATCGTAAAGTCGATTTTGGGTACCCCATCCCGGTGCTCATAGGACATCAGTAGCATACAAGCGCACTTCATCCAGAATGCACTGGTCTCGAAGGTCTTGTAGTATTCTTCATCATAGTTCAACATATCGCAGACCAACCGTTCCTTGGCCTGAATGCCACGAGGGGTCTGCCGATAGGGCGTCACCTTCAATTCAACGCCCGCTTCCTCAAAATCGGGAGCCGGGTTGCTATTGGGCTTATACCCAAACCAACTTTCCTCCACAACGGTACCGATAGCACCTTTGCCTGTTGCGATGCGCCCAGTCTTGTCAATCTCGCCCAGCGTTTTGCCGACTGCTTCCTGCCCACGAGCGAGAACTTCCGCCTTCGTTTTGTACTTCCGCTGTTCCATGATTTACCCTCCAATTTTAGGGGTTGATCCCTCGGTAGGTTTTTGCTATAATAATGGTGAGAAAACGGTCAAAATCACAAAAAGTGGTTGATCTTTTCCTCAAAAAAGTGTATACTTAAGTTTAAGTATATCACAGAATGGGGTGTTATGAAAGTGTCAGCAAATAGCGATATTCGTGTTGTGGAGCTATTTGCCGGCGTCGGCGGTTTCCGTGTTGGATTAGAGCGTTGTTCCGAAAGATTTAAGACGATTTGGGCAAACCAATGGGAACCCGGCCAAGCTGGTCAATGGGCTTATAAGTGCTACGACAAAAATTTTGGCGAGGATTCCCACTGTGTGAATGCAGATATCGCCACCGTGATAGACCAAGTGCCGCCGCACGACCTTCTGGTGGGTGGCTTTCCCTGTCAGGACTACTCTGTTGCCAGCACCGGTGCAAAAGGCATCGAGGGCAAGAAGGGCGTCCTCTGGTGGTCCATCTATCAAATCATCCAGAAGAACCATCCCAACTACATTCTGTTGGAGAATGTAGACCGCCTGCTGAAATCTCCCGCATCCCAGCGGGGCCGTGATTTCGGCATCATCCTGAAGTGCTTGCAAGAAGAAGGCTATGGCATCGAATGGCGTGTGATCAATGCCGCAGACTATGGCTGCGTCCAGCGCAGACGGCGCACCTTCATCTTTGCATTCAAGAACACCACCAAGCAGTACGAGCGTATGACCTCGTGCTTCTCTGAGGACACAAAGGACGGCCGTGTCTGGCTGATGCAGGAGGGCTTCTTTGCCCATGCGTTCCCGGTGCATTCTGAGGTCGCAGACCCCAGGAAAGTGACCACCGTCGATTTCAATGAATATACCGACACCGTTGACGTAACGAACCGTTTCAGAGCCGCTTTCTACAACAGCGGTGTGCTGTGCAACGGTAAGATCTTCTCTCTGGAAGCCGTCCCGAACGGTAAGGAACCGATGCTGCTCGGCGATATCGTTGTCAACGGCGATATCGACAAAAGCTTCTTCATCGAGGATGAGGATCTGGAAAAGTGGAAGTACATGAAGGGTGCCAAGACCATCGAGCGCACTTCCAAAACCGGCTACTCCTACACCTTTTCCGAAGGTCCCATTGCGTTCCCAGACCCTCTCGACCGTCCCGGTCGCACGATGCTCACCAGTGAGGGCACCAAGAACCGCAGCTCCCATGCGATCACCGACCCCAAAACAGGGAAGTTGCGCATCCTGCTGCCGGAGGAGTGCGAACGCATGAACGGTTTCCCGACGGGCTGGACCGACACTGGGATGCCGAAGCGTCAGCGTTACTTCATCATGGGCAATGCCCTTGTCATTCCGCTCATCACCCAAATGGGCAAGCAATTACTGGATATCTTATAACAAAAAACCAAGGCTGCTTTGTCGGCCTTGGTTTTTATGCTTTTTCGCCACGATCAAGAGGTGCCCTATCATGGAGAATATCCGTGTTGTTGAGCTTTTCGCCGGGGTCGGCGGCTTTCGCCTTGGGCTGGAGCAGGCTTCCTCCTGCTTTCAGACTGTCTGGGCGAATCAGTGGGAACCATCCATGCGTTCCCAATTTGCCTTCGAGTGCTACGAACGGCATTTCGGGCATCGCACAGAACACGTTTGTCAGGACATCGTGACCGCCAAAGGGAACATCCCTCCACACGACCTTTTGGTCGGCGGCTTTCCCTGTCAGGATTATTCCATCGCCAAAAAGGGCGCACGAGGGATAGACGGGAAGAAGGGCGTTCTTTGGTGGGAGATCAACGCTATCCTACGGGCACACAAGCCTCGCTATGTCCTTTTGGAAAACGTAGACCGGCTCATCAAATCTCCGGCATGGCAAAAAGGGCGTGATTTTTCCATCATCCTGCGGTGCTTCTATGAAGCAGGCTATGCCGTTGAATGGCGGGTGATAAATGCCGCCGACTATGGCGAAGCACAGCGCAGGCGGCGCACCTTTCTCTTTGCCTTCCGAAACGATACCGCCCTGTTCCGAAAAGCGGCGGAGCTCATCTGTGTGGAGGGTCTGAAGGGTGCCCATCAGTTGCTCCTGCAGGACGGCTTCTTTGCCCCCATCTTTCCCTTGTATGGCTTTGAACGGAAATACAGCGAGGGATGGCTCGATGAGTTTCGTTACCTCGACTTGAAGGATCTGTCTGCCGCACAATCCTGCCACTTCTACACCTCCGGGCTTATGGTCAACGGACGCTTTTATTCCGTCGAGAGCATCCCCCTTCAATTCCCATATAAGCCGCTCTGCTCCGTGTTGGAAATCACCCCACTTGCAGAGCGATATTTCCTTTCCGCCGCCGACATCGACCACTGGCGGTATCTCAAGGGCGCAAAGCAGGAGACCCGCCACCGCAGAAACGGTTCTACTTATTTCTTTTCGGAAGGTTCCATGGCATTCCCCGATTGTTCCGACCTTCCTGCCCGCACGATGCTCACCAGCGAAGGCTCCGTTTCCCGCAGCACCCATGTAGTCGCGGACCCACAGACCCAACGTCTGCGTACGCTAACGCCCATCGAATGCGAACGGCTCAACGGCTTCCCGGATGATTGGACAGCCGGGATGCCGGAACGACTGCGCTATTTCACCATGGGGAATGCGCTTGTCGTTCCTCTGGTCAAGGCCATGGGCAAGCGGATCAGCGCACTGGCCGAGGACGAGCAGCGCAGTTGATGGGCGTTTCTCTTGGGTTTCCAAAGGGGCCGCAGCACCCCTTTGGCACACGACTTTGCTTGCAAAGTCTAGTGTGTTACACCTTGGTTCCGGCTGACGCGGAAAAGGGGCTGCGAGAGGTTCCAGCAAGCACCTGTTCTGCGTCAGAAGGATGCGCGGATGGGCATGGCAGCTAATGGTTTCTGCCCACCCAGCGCAGGCTTTCAGAGGAACCAATGGTGTACGTTCTCCTTCCTGCCGCAGCAGCGTTTCTCCTATAAGCCGCAAGGCAAATGGTCAACGTCTGTGCTTTCCCCGGTTGCCTGCAAGTGTCCCCGGTTTTAGCATTGCCGTTTTATAAAGAATCTTCTTTATCAGCTTTCTTTCATCTTCTGTCAGCTTATCGTAGTTGATGCCGATCGCCTTCAATGCTGTTCGAATCTTCTTTTCATCCGCAGACCCTTCAAGTTTCTGTGCATCCTCCAGTTCCTTCATCAGGTTGTCGATCATTGAACCATCCGAAGTGGTCTTGTCCTTGCGGTGTTCCGTCTTGATGTTCTTCAGGATAGCCACCAACTCGTCATACAAGACCCGACCAAAGTACTCATCTTCATCGATCTGCCCCAGCTTCAAGGTGCTCATGTATAGATCGTTTTCATCTGCTGCATACTTCTTTTTCAGCATTTGCCGCGTTGCTTCCAAACCGGCATTGAGGTTTTGAATGTTTGCGCTGACATATCCATCCACATAGATTTCCAGATCGGTCATGAACCGCTGGAAATTCTCATGCACGATCAGCTCGCACAGCAGCCGATGATTGAATTTTCCATTCCTTAATACGTCCACTGCGCCATCGCTCAGATGCAAGTCCGAAAGGACTGCATCTGGGCGTTTTTTGTTTTCCGTCACACCCAGCAGGTAATCCGTGGTCACGCCATAGAACTCAGCCAGTGTTGTCACCGCATAAATGCTGAGGTCGGTCACATCGTCGCTCTCATATTTCGACAATGCCGATTTGGACAGACCCGTCTGCTCTGCCAGCGTTTCCAGCTTCAGATGCCGCTCCACACGCAGGTCTTTGAGCCGTTCTCCCAGTGTCAGCTTGATGTTCATGGTCGCACCTCCGATGTTTTTTGCACAGTATACCACTTCCGGCTGTTCCTGTCCATAAGCGTGGAATTTTGCAGTTTCTGCACCTGTTTTCCGACATTATGGATATACGGCACAGCGGCCATTGCGGTGCTATCCTATGGACAGAAAGAAAACATATAACTCCCCAGCAGCGAACATATTAAGGGCTTCCCGCGAAAGCCCTCTGAAATATCTTTCATAACAGGACCTTGACAACAGAATGACCGTCCGAACTGCCCAGACCGCCAAGACCTCCCATCGGGGGAGCGAGCGCCCTGCATGGGGCCGACACAGAGTCCAAAAAGATTTCCTGTCGGGAGGCAGCAAGGGAGACCGGCTTCACCGAAGTTCCCATTTTGGGAACACCGGTGACTTTGAACGTGGCAGGGATCAAAACGATCCGTGCCAAAACCTTTGACCAAAGGAGAAATTTTGAGTTTATATCAAAAGATCAGGTCCGCCATCACCGTTCGGCAGGTGGGAGAGATGTACGGCATGGAGCCCGACCGC